>Ga0233426_10000643_pt1 | contig 36151 bp, 34 predicted proteins | sample SI_118_April2016_6_FD_179875 | JGI IMG/M metagenome (GOLD analysis project Ga0233426, IMG submission 179875) | Seawater microbial communities from Saanich Inlet, British Columbia, Canada - SI_118_April2016_10_MG | ecosystem: Environmental > Aquatic > Marine > Inlet | place: Canada: British... | reverse complement strand
TCCGAATCCCCTGAGGTAAATTTGCTGTCTCGAAAGCTGCTATTTTACCGCACACCAAGGGGTTCGGACTTCTTTAACCCGCTTTAATTTTTAAACCGGACAGCAGTGATGTGTTTTATGTTTTACAGTCAATAATACCGCACTTGCTACGATACAATGAGAGTAAGATAGCCAACGCCGTAGCCTTTAATGGATATGGTGACATCTATACGATGATCTGAATTGATGAGTAGCTTCTTTATATTCGGATTATCTTTGCGCATAACATTGGTGCTGCGTAAGCAAAGAGGCTCTTGTTTGGCAGTATTGGTCAGTAGTGTTTCTAGGTTTTGCAGTGTGAGTTTACTGTCATCCATAATCGATTTCGACAACACCTTATCTGCCAGTGAAATATGAACATCCTCTTCACTGATGTTATCTTGCAAGGCGCCCAATATGCATGTCGCGTTATTATCGGCAACTGCAATGGCATGTACCGATTGTTTTTCTTTATCACCATATAATCCTAGCAAATAAGGATATTTTAAATTGTTCAGTGAAATCGGTACGGTTTTTTGTAGCAACACACTGTGGCTGGTAAGTGCATTTAATCTCTCGGATAACTCCTGTAATGTGGGAAGAGAAATGTGCTCTGAGTTTGTTTGTTCTTCAGGTTCTTGATGACGACTAAGTACTTCTTCGCCATCAATGCTGCCTTGAATAATGGGGAGTAAGGCTTCGTGTAATGTTTTGGTGTCAAAAGGTTTTTGCACAATAAACTTTGCGCCGGCTTTTTTTGCTTCCTCTAAACGTTCTTCTGAGCTTTCTGTCGTGACAAAACCAATGTGTATACCTAGCATTTCACGGTTAATCGCATGTAATAAATCGATCCCATTCATTTCTGGCATATGCCAATCGGATATGACGAAATCAGGTTCCCATACCCGAATAACATCTAATGCTTCTAGGCCATTGCCTGCCTGTTTTAGCAATAAATTTTCATAACCTAACTGTTCGATACCTCTGCGAACGATGGTTTGCATTGCGCGACTATCATCAACGATTAATATTTTCATTGGGCTTATTCATGTTTATGTTGGTTGAATGTGTGCTTGTCTCGTTATTCAGTTTCTGGTTTTGGTATCAGTAATGCGATATAAATAGGTTTGTCTTGTGCGCTAGCTAATGTTTCTGCCACTAAGGTTGATTCAGTTAGCCATTTTTTTGCGATTTCATGGTCGACATGTTCTGGCGTGCTCACAGGGAAGTCTTTTTCCATCTCTGTTGCAATAGTACCTGCCACCACATTACATAGTTCTCCAGTAGTATCTTTGTGTGTGTCGTCACCATTTTCATTATTACTATTATTGAATATAGACGCAGACAGCGTTTTTGCCAACTCCTCGTCTACGGTCAATAACACAGAGTAATCATTATCGCCGATCGTAATGTATACCCAGTCTTTTATGGGGAGCATAGGAATGCCATCATTTTTGACTAAGTTAAGCGGTGGTAAATCCAGCGTTGTCCAAAATTCCATTAGCGAACCGAACAGGCGATTGTTTTCCATCACTTCTAATAGTTCTGGGACCTCTGTTGTAAAAGGTTCCCGTTCAATAATCGCTGGTACATCAGATGCGCTCTGTGTGCCTGATTCGCTGTCTTCTGACTCATCCGTTACTGGGGGTTCATATTCTGGGAAAGTATGCTCTAGACTTGCAATTTCTTCTTTGGCTCGTGCGAGTGCTTCTTCAGTTTCCTTCGCTTTTTCTAAAGACTCATCTAGTTCAAGCATGTGTTCTTCTATAAATTCCTTTTCGATGAGCGTGCGTTTTAATGTGTCACGAAGATTCTCTAGTTCGCTTTCCATTTCTTCTACTTTTGCTAGATCGTTTTCACTGCCTTTTTCCGATGTGAGACGTTTTTCAAGGTCATCAATCATTTTACGTTGATAGTCTTCCAGTTTTTGAGCTCGTTCAATTTGATCATGCAGTTTTTTGATCACGGTAAGCTGTTCTTTGGATGCTTTAGATAACGAAGCCATAGATTTTTGTAGTTTTTGGTTATCTGCCTTCAGTTTATTTATCTGCTTGTTGCGAGTATCTAATTTTTCTGCCAGTTGTGTTCCGGTATTGCGTATTTTTTTATTTTCATCTCTAAGCCGACGCTCAGTTTTTTCTAATATCGAAATGCGTAATTCGTGAGTGTCGCCATTAGCTAGTTGTGCTTCCATTTTTTTCATGGCTAAGCGGCTGTTATCTAAATCTTTTTGGAGAGATAAAATAATGACTTCGGTTTCTTCAAAATCTGCCTCTAGTTGTTCTAGGTAAGCGACAATTGCTTCGTCATCGGTTGCCCCCTGTAAATTGTTTTTTGCTTCTTGTTGATTGTTTTTGATGGCCATTAATGCGGCGATACGGTCTTCTTTTTCCTTTATCTCTGCAGCCATTTGAGCGAGAAGTTCAGTGTAATCGCCATTTTCTTCTGCAGTGCCTTCTGTGTTGAGCGTATTCGCTTTAGGTTTTTGCTGAGAGGTGTTTTTGCGCAGTTCTTTAATCTGTTCCAAAAGGCTATTCTTTTCATTCGCTAATTGAAAAATAAAGTAAAGCCCAAGCACCCAAGACGCAATGAGGATGATGCCGACGTTGATTAAAATGGCGTAAAGTATGTTGGTGCTCAAATGTGCTTATTCCGATATTGATTATGATGTTTTGACGGGTAGATTATTGGAAAATACCCTTCTTCTAATAGAATAGAAGAAATGTAGCCAAAAGCTAGAAAACCCTTAGTCTAGCTGGCCTTTGTTGTGTTTCGAGGCTCTCTCTATCCCGTTATCCGTGCCCCGTTATCCGAGTTGACTCAGTTTTTGAGTGGGCGAGATCGTTTAAAAGAGGAATGCGGTACATTTCGATTGAGCCAGAAAAGGCTTTCTGGTAATCTGGCACCCCATCTCAGTTGGCCTTTGGCCACTTCAATTTTTAGCCTGCAGTGAGTCACTCCTAGGCTTCTTACTCGTTTTTTAAGGTACCCATTTTTTTAAGGTGCCTATAAAGGTACTAACATTTAAGATATTACATAAGGTATTACATGACGCGATTTATTTTCGTTACTGGTGGTGTTGTTTCTTCTTTGGGCAAAGGTATTGCTTCGGCGTCTTTGGCTGCGATCTTGGAAGCGCGTGGCCTAAAAATCACCATTCTCAAGCTAGACCCCTATATTAACTTCGATCCAGGTACGATGAGCCCATTTCAGCATGGTGAGGTATTTGTAACGGAAGATGGCGCGGAAACCGATCTGGATTTAGGTCACTATGAGCGTTTTATTCGCGGGAAAATGTCTAAGCGAAATAACTTCACTACTGGTCGCGTTTACGAAACCGTTATTCGCAAAGAGCGTCGAGGTGATTATCTCGGCGGCACGGTGCAGGTTATTCCGCATATCACGGATGAAATTAAACGCCGTATTATCGCCGGTGCCGAAGGCTATGATATAGCGCTGGTAGAAGTGGGTGGCACTGTCGGTGATATTGAATCACAACCCTTCTTAGAGGCTATTCGTCAATTGAAATTCGAGTTCGGTTCAGAGCGTGCTCAGCTTATGCACTTAACGCTGGTGCCATATATTGCGACTGCCGGTGAAACCAAGACGAAGCCAACTCAGCATTCGGTCAAAGAGCTACGCTCCATCGGCTTACAGCCTGACGTATTGTTATGCCGTTCCGAAATCGCTATCGACGAAGAGTCATGCCGTAAAATAGCTCAGTTTACTAATGTTGAGATGCAAGCTGTGGTGCCTTTGGCGGATGCGGAAACCATTTACTCTATTCCGCGCCTATTAATGGAACACGGGCTAGATTCAATTATTCTTAATAAATTCAATATTACTGCGCCTGAAGCCGACCTGTCTGAATGGGATGCGGTTGCTGAGAGTAAATTAAATCCAAAACACGAAGTAACGATTGCCATGGTCGGTAAGTATATGGAGTTGCTGGATGCGTACAAATCGTTGAATGAAGCATTAAGCCATGCTGGCATTCATACACATACAAAGCTGAATGTGTTGTATATCAATGCTGAAGATGTGGAAGAAAAAGGTGTCGAGATATTATCGACTGCAGACGCGATTCTAGTACCGGGTGGATTTGGTAATCGTGGTCTTGAAGGTAAGCTCATGGCTGTACGCTATGCGCGTGAAAGTAATATCCCTTACTTAGGTATTTGCTTGGGTATGCAATCAGCCGTGATTGAATTTGCACGTAACGTGCTGGGCCTGCCTGACGCTAACAGCACCGAGTTTAGTAAAGATACCGCGAATCCTATTATTGGTCTTATCACTGAATGGACTGAAGCCGATGGTTCTACAGTGCAGCGGTCTGAACAGTCTGATCTAGGCGGTACTATGCGTCTAGGTGCGCAAGACTGTCACTTAGTAAAAGATTCTAAAGTGGCTGGTATTTACGATGCCTTAACGATTGTAGAGCGCCATCGCCATCGTTATGAGTTTAATAACCACTACCTTGAAAAGGTTCAAGAAGCGGGTCTGCGCATTAGTGGCTGGTCTTCGGACGACAGCTTGGTCGAAGTGGTCGAATTGCCGGATCACCCGTGGTTTGTTGCCTGTCAATTTCACCCCGAGTTTACCTCTAACCCGCGTGATGGGCATCCTCTGTTCGTCAGCTTTGTGAATGCGGCGTTAGATCATGCTGGTGTTAAGCGCTAACTATTAAGAGTAGCTATTAAGAGTAACTATGTGATGAGTACAAGTAATAGTAACTATGTGATGAGTACAAGTGCTTCCCTTGTGTTGTCGGTTAACGATATTGATGTTTCAAACGATCTACCGTTTACCTTATTTGGCGGAATGAATGTTTTAGAGTCTCGTGATCTTGCTATGACGGTGGCCGAAGCCTATGTAAAAGCCACTGAAAAACTACATATCCCTTACGTCTTTAAAGCGTCATTTGATAAGGCAAATCGCTCATCGATACATTCTTACCGCGGCCCTGGTTTAGACGAAGGCCTTAAAATATTCGAAGAAGTGAAAGCGACGTTTAATGTGCCGGTGATTACGGATGTACATGAAGTTGATCAAGCGAAGCCAGTCGCCGAAGTCTGCGATATTATTCAGTTGCCGGCTTTCTTAGCGCGCCAAACAGACCTTGTAGAAGCCATGGCAAAAACGAATGCCATTATTAATATCAAAAAGCCTCAGTTTTTAAGTGCCGCACAAATGAAAAATATTGTCGATAAATTTCGTGAATGCGGTAACGAAAAAATTATGTTGTGCGAACGCGGTAGTTGTTTTGGTTATGATAATCTTGTGGTGGACACTTTAGGGTTTCGTACCATGAAAGAGGTGAGTAACGGTGCCCCGCTGATCTTTGATGTGACTCATGCCTTGCAGTGTCGAGACCCAATGGGGGCTGCTTCTGGCGGTCGTCGCCATCAAGTGGCCGAATTAGGGCGGGCAGGCTTAGCGGTAGGCTTAGCGGGTTTGTTTTTAGAGGCGCACCCTGATCCTGATAATGCAAAATGCGATGGTCCTAGCGCTTTGCCTTTGGATAAACTTGAGCCGTTTTTAACGCAAATGAAAGCGGTAGATGATGTGACTAAGTCGTTACCTGACCTAACGATTGCCTGAATATCTGTTGCGTCGTTATTTATTCGTAAATTTTTTTATTAATATTCTTTTTTATAGATCATTGCCGGAGAAACACCAGTGAGTAAAATTGTTAACATTACAGCCTTAGAAGTTTTAGATTCACGCGGTAATCCCACCGTATCTGCTGATGTAATTTTAGAGTGTGGCGCAGTAGGTTCTGCTTGCGCGCCTTCTGGTGCATCAACCGGTTCTCGTGAAGCATTAGAACTGCGTGATGGCGATAAAAATCGTTATTTAGGTAAAGGCGTATTAACAGCCGTGAACCATATTAATACGACGATTAAAGCATTGTTAGTTGGACAAAATGCCGCTGATCAAGCTGCGCTCGACCAAGCGATGATTGATGCAGATGGAACTGAAAATAAAGCCACATTTGGTGCGAATGCGATTTTAGCGGTATCTCTTGCTGCGGCTAAAGCGGCAGCTAATGCGAAAAATATTCCTTTGTATCAACACATAGCGGATCTTAACGGTACGTCTGGGCAATACACCATGCCAGTACCGATGATGAACATTCTAAACGGCGGTGAGCACGCAGATAATAATGTCGACATTCAAGAGTTCATGGTGCAGCCTGTAGCGGCTAAAACGTTTGCAGAAGCCTTACAGGTTGGCGCAGAAATTTTCCATGCATTGAAAAAAGTATTGTCGAATAAAGGCTTAAATACAGCAGTGGGTGATGAAGGTGGTTTTGCGCCTAACTTAGCATCTAACGCCGATGCGGTTGCGGTGATAAAAGAAGCAATAGCACAAACGAATTATGAGCTAGGTACAGATGTGACCTTGGCCTTAGATTGTGCAGCAACGGAGTTTTACGAAAACGGCCAGTACAATTTAAAAGGCGAGGGGAAAATATTTTCTTCAGAAGGTTTTAGTGACTACCTTGCTGCGTTATGTGAAGAGTACCCTATCATCTCTATTGAAGATGGCTTGGATGAATCAGATTGGGATGGTTGGAAATATCAGACTGAAATTTTAGGTGATAAAATTCAATTAGTCGGTGATGATTTATTTGTTACCAACACTAAGATTTTACAAGAAGGTATTGATAAACATATCGCCAACTCTATTTTGATTAAGCTCAATCAAATTGGTACGTTAACGGAAACCTTAGCAGCGATTAAAATGGCGAAAGATGCTGGTTATACCGCCGTTATTTCTCATCGTTCAGGTGAAACAGAAGATACAACCATTGCCGACTTAGCCGTGGCTACTTCTGCCGGACAAATTAAAACAGGCTCTTTATGTCGTTCAGATCGCGTAGCGAAATATAATCGCTTATTAGTGATTGAAGCAGAATTAAAGGGGAATGCTCCTTACCGCGGTATGGCCGAATTCTCCCAGTCTACTAGCTCAAAGCCTACAGCTTAGGCTATCGTCATTCACAGAAATTGTATAGAAAATATCTGTGATGGGGGAAAACGATGAAATGGTTGATTGCAGTGTTACTAGTTATTTTGGTTGGACTGCAATATCGCCTTTGGATTAGTGAGGGCAGCCTGTCTCATCGCGCGGCACTCCAAGAAAAAATCGAACAGCAGCAAGCCAAAAATAATCGCCTACAAGAGCGTAATGCGGTATTAGCCTTGGAAGTGGAAGCCCTAAAGTCTGGCTTAGATGTTATTGAGGAGCGTGCCCGAGAGCAAATGGGCATGATTAAAGAGGGGGAAACCTTTTTTATGATTGTTGAGCCTGAACGTCGGCAATCTAAGGAGTAAACGTTGGATACGCCTCTCACATCTGAAAGTCATCATCGTCAAAAAAAATCGGAGCAAGGGCTTTGGTTTGTCGTACCCGCCGCAGGTATCGGCCAACGCATGGGAGCGGCGTTGCCCAAACAGTATTTACCATTCGCTAATACTACTATTCTTGAAACCACCTTACGGACACTACTATCTATTAAACCGCTTGCCGGTATCGTCGTGGCCATTCATCCCAAGGATACTCACTGGTCGACCTTAGCTATTTCTCAGCATCCTGATATTCATACCGTAGTCGGTGGAGATGAGCGTGCTGATTCCGTTTTGTCTGCGCTCGACTTCTTATCCTCACTGTTTATCAAAAAGAATATTGAAGATGAAGATGGTAGCAAACAATGGGTGCTGGTTCACGATGCCGCACGCCCCTGTGTATCGTCTACGTCTATTTATCATATGGTTAATGCATTAGTGGATGATGAAGTAGGGGGGATTCTTGGCGTCAGAAGTAGCGATACTTTAAAACGAGTCAACGATAATAATATCATCGAAACAACACTAGATCGCAGTGCTATCTGGCAGGCGCAGACGCCACAAATGTTTCGTTATGGTCTGTTGCGAAACGCGCTCAGTCAAGCATTAGCCAGTAAGCAAGTGATTACTGATGAAGCATCCGCAGTAGAGTTAGCTGGTTATGCGGTTAACATTATTGCCGGTCGTCATGATAATATTAAAATCACACAGGCTGATGACCTGCCTATCGCAGAAGCGATATATAACATCATTCAATAAAAATAATAAGCTCGTAAATACAGTAAGACGAGATGTGTGTATTTGCGTCTGCGGGTGAGAGCCGGAAGAGAGCGGGAAAAGAGTCGGAAGAGGTAATAGAGGATGGTAATGGATATTCGAATTGGGCAAGGCTATGACGTACATGCTTTTGATGATGGTCATCAAGGCATCAAAAAAATCGTGATAGGTGGGGTGATAATCCCTTATGAAAAAGGCCTAGTGGCACACTCGGATGGCGATGTGCTCATTCACGCCTTATGTGATGCTTTGCTAGGTGCTTGCGCTTTGGGTGATATCGGGAAACATTTCCCAGACACCGACCCCGCGTATAAAGGTGCTGATAGCCGTGATTTATTGAGAATGGTGTATGCAAAAATACGGTCACTCCATTACCAACTGATTAACGCAGATATGACCGTTATGGCACAAGCCCCTAAAATGGCGCCCTATATTGATAATATGCGTGTACATATTGCTTCCGACTTACAGGTACATAAACAATGTATCAATGTGAAAGCAACCACTACCGAGCATCTTGGTTTTACCGGACGAAAAGAAGGGATTGCTGCACAAGCAGTGGTCTTGCTTGGCTTCGATGATTTTGGCGATTAATGAACCCTTCTGCCGATTCCGCAACCGCCTCCGAACCTGAACAGCTGGTATTGTCTACCGCTTTTCCTTCTGCTTATCGCCTACCAGCGCTTTCTGGTATTTTCCGGCAATCACCACAAGATTTTTGTGTGGATGAGGTACTGGGTTTTCCGTTAACCGGCCAAGGTGAGCACCAGTGTTTACACCTCGAAAAAACCTCTCACAATACCCATTGGGTCTTAGCTGCATTAGCTGAGTATGCTGGCGTTAGCGAAAAAGATATCGGCTATTGTGGCCGCAAAGATCGCCATGCGATTACACGCCAATGGTTTAGTCTTTACTGTCCTCCGGTTTCCAAACTTAGTCCAGAGCTTGCGCGTAAACCTATAGATTGGACTCAGTTTTCAATGGAGGGAGTGCAAATGTTATCGGTAGATAAGCACGCTAAAAAACTTCGTTTGGGGGATCATGCGCACAATCAATTCACCATTACTCTCAAGGATGTGCGTACCGGCACCGGCTCCTGCCGCTCCCCTTTCCCCTCCCCCTCCCATTCATCTATTGCCACCGCTTCTGCTTCGTTGGCCGAACATGAGGCTCTTCCTTCATTGTCTTCTGAAGATCAGCAAAACATCTCCGCTGAAATTATCGGTACGCTAAAACAAGGTGTACCTAATTATTTTGGCGCACAACGTTTTGGTCGAGAAGGTAATAATCTTGTGATGGCGAATGACTGGTTGGTTCGAGGTATTTCTCCCCCTCGCAAGCAACGTTCAATGATATTGTCTGCTGCACGCTCTTATATTTTTAATCAAGTACTCGCTCACAGAGTCAGTAATGGTACATGGAAAACGGCACTGGTCGGCGATGTAGTGAATGCTGTTTATCCTACCGGCCCATTGTGGGGTAGGGGACGTTTAGCGACAAAAGATGACGCTCTTGAAATGGAGAAGATCGCAATAGGCGACTTAGCTCAATGGTGTGAACGCCTAGAGCATTTGGGCTTGAACCAGGAGCGAAGAGAATTAGTGCTAACGCCAGATGAGATTGAGGTGCAGTGGAAAGGCAATGACCTTTATTTATCTTTTAGCTTGCCTTCGGGTACCTTTGCGACGGCTATTTTGGCTGAAGTAGCTCAACTTGTGACGGTATAGTGCTTCTAAGCTAAAATGACCTTCCCGTCTAGGTTGTTCATTTTAACGTCCCTCCATTAGAGATGTTTGCCATTAAGCCCCTGTGGTATTTATCAGCTGTTAGCTGAATATGGTATATTGCATGGATTTTTAAGCTGTTTTTTTGAATGGCTTAAAACAGTTTATGATTAACGTAAGCTATCTAAAACCAAAAACCTAAAGCAAAAAACGCCTAAAACCAATAATGATAAGGAACAGTAGTATTGAACACCCCATTAGATAACAAACTTAGGCTGCAAGGTGTGGGTATGACATCCCAGCGGACAAGAGAGCGTCTAGTCCAACGGTTAGTCGATCAAGGTATTAGTAATATAGAGGTGTTGGATGTTCTTAGACATCTACCTCGCCACTTATTCCTAGATGAAGCCTTGTCACATCGTGCCTATGAAGATACCGCCTTGCCGATTGGCTTTGGACAGACACTTTCGCAGCCTTATATCGTTGCACGAATGACTGAAATTTTAATTGCTGCGACCAGTAAGCGTAACAAAGTACTCGAAATTGGTACCGGTTCTGGCTATCAAACATCGGTGTTAGCGCCTTTTGTTGGCGAGCTTTATAGTGTTGAGAGAATTAGACCGTTGCAAGAAAAGGCTCGTCAGATTATCCGCCAACTCAAAATCCATAATGTTCGCTTCCATCATGCAGACGGCGGTTTTGGTTGGGCATCGCAAGGGCCTTTTGATGCGATTTTAAGTGCTGCAGCTCCAGCGCGTATTCCTGAAGATTTAAAACAACAATTAGCTCCTAATGGCGTGCTTATTATTCCTGTTGGTGAGCAAGAGCAGGTGCTGACAATGGTGGTGCGTAAAGGCGATAGTGATGAATTTATTGAAAAAGTCTTAGAGCCTGTCAAATTTGTACCGCTAATACAAGGGGTTACGCGTTAATTATGTCTAACAATGTGGCTGAAAATACGCCTGACTCTGAGCCGGTGAATAATTCTGTGCCTATCAATTGGTTGATGCTTTTTTTGAAAGGAATTGTGATGGGAGCGGCAGATGTGGTTCCCGGTGTGTCCGGAGGAACTATTGCGTTTATTACTGGGATCTATGCTCGTTTGATCGACGCATTGAAAACATTGCACCCTCTTAGTTTGACTCTTTGGTACCAACAAGGTTTCGCAGTATTTTGGCGTGCGATTGATGGTCGTTTTTTACTAACACTATTTGCAGGCATTATTACTAGCGTTCTGAGTTTGGCGAAAATCATTCACTATATGCTAGACGTTTACCCTATACCGGTATGGTCTTTCTTTTTTGGTTTGGTTCTCGCGTCTATTCTTTATCTTCTAAGGCAGGTGGCTATTTGGCGATCACCGCAAGTTATTGCCATTCTTGTAGGGACGGTTATTGCCATAGCCATTTCTATTTTGCGGCCAGCACAGCTACCAGAAACGTGGTGGATGATGATGTTTTCTGGCTTTATTGCCATTTGTGCAATGATACTGCCCGGTATTTCGGGCAGCTTTATTTTGTTGCTAATGGGGATGTATAGCGTATTTATTAAAGCGCTAAGTGATTTTAATATACTATTTTTAGCGAGTTTTGGGATTGGTTGTGTTGTGGGGCTAATTGCGTTTAGCCATGTGCTCAGCTGCCTATTAAAGCGGTATTATTCTATTGTGATGGCTTTATTAACGGGTTTCTTGGTGGGATCACTCAATGTCTTGTGGCCTTGGAAGCAAGTAATAGAGACCGCAATGAATCGTCATGGAGAGCTTATCCCCATTGTGCAGCACAATGTGTCACCGCTTACTTATAGTGCGATTAATGAACAGTCGTCTATGTTGACGATAGCGCTAATATCTATGTTGCTCGGTTTTTTGATTGTTTTTTCGCTAGATTGGTTAAGCAATAGTCATGCAAGACTAAGCAATAAAGTGTGATTTGCGTCACAAATGGCACTAAAAAACGTTTTTAAAGTGATGAATTACAATATTTTGACAAAAATTTTAGAGTTTTTTCGCATAAATCGGAATGTTTAAGCACATTAAAGTATAAAAATGAATACACAGGAAGCCGAAAAGTTATCCACACCTTTCTTACAGTTTTGTCGGCTGTTATTCAAGGTGTTCGTTATAACGAGCATGAGCCTCTTCTTAACGTCATGTATATTTTCACAAAACATTGCTCCCTCCTCAGACCTTAGTCGTAAAACTGTGACCAAGGTCGCCAAACCCAGTCAACACATTGTAGAGCGCGGTGAAACATTATTTGCCATTGCTTGGCAATACGGTATAGATTATAAACAGTTGGCCATTGCTAACGGTATAGGAAATGACTTTCTTATTTACCCAGGCCAAGCCCTTAATCTATCGACTAAGAATAACAATACCTCTAAAGCAAACTCATTAAGGGTGTCATCGGGATCACCTAGCAGCTCAAACTCACCCATAAAGTCTTCCAAGACGATTCCTTCTAAATCAAAAAGTGTTCCACGAAAAGTGGTTAAAAAAGCACCTGTCACTAAGCCCTCCGCCCCCCGTCCAGAAAAAAAATCGCCGCGTTCACCATCAGTAGCTACAAGTAGTTCTTCTAGCCAAAAGTTAATTTGGCGTTGGCCTGCGAAAGGGAAAGTGATTACTAACTTTTCGTCAGCGAAAGGGGGTGGTAGGGGTATTGATCTCTCCGGGAAAAAGGGGGATTCTGTTACTGCGGCTGCATCAGGAACAATTGTTTATGCCGGTAGTGGGTTGAGAGGTTACGGCCAGTTAATCATTATTAAGCACAGCGATAGATATTTAAGTGCTTATGCCCACAACAGTCGCATAAGAGTGAAAGAGGGTCAGAAGGTTAAGGTTGGACAGCATATTGCGGATATCGGCTCGAGTGGATCGAGAGCAAATATCTCCAAGTTGCATTTTGAAATTAGGCGTAATGGTCAGTCAGTCAATCCATTAACTTACTTACCTAAAAGAAAGGCCTAAGAAAAAGACCTAGAAGAAAAACCTAAACTCTCTTTGACTTTGACCGATAACAGTAATGAGCGACGAGAAAACAAGACTTGTACTCAACATTACCGTTATCAGGGTGCTGATTTGTCATCTTCAAAAGTGTGATCAGAAGTATGACAAGGTATTGCTTTAGATCGTTAATAATAATCTTGCAGTAAGCTCTACATTCAGTGTTAGTTAATTATAAGTACGGCGCACCAAATAATAAGCCTGTACAACAGTGGGAATAATACAATGACAACTGCAGATATCACCGCATCAGCGGATAGCACTACCCAACCTTTCCACGTCATTGAAAATAATGAAGTAGATACTACGATAAACGAGAGCACTGAAAAAAGTGCTAAGGAAAATGCGTCATCAGCCACGACAAAATCGACGACGAAGATCGAGGCACAGAAAACCTTAGATGCGACACAAATATATTTGAATGAAATTGGTTTCTCGCCTTTGCTGTCAGCCGAAGAAGAGGTATTTTTTGCGCGTAAATCCCTGAAAGGTGAAGAGGCTGCTCGCAAGCGAATGATAGAAAGCAACTTGCGTCTAGTGGTTAAAATTTCTCGGCGCTATGTTAATCGTGGCTTAGCGTTACTTGATCTAATTGAAGAAGGTAACCTTGGGCTTATCCGTGCGGTTGAAAAATTTGACCCAGAACGCGGTTTTCGCTTTTCTACTTACGCGACATGGTGGATTCGACAGACGATTGAACGTGCGATTATGAATCAAACCCGCACCATTAGATTGCCTATCCACGTAGTGAAAGAGCTCAATGTTTACCTTCGAGCAGCACGTGAGTTATCTCAAAAACTAGATCATGAACCGTCTGCAGAAGAAATTGCTAACTTACTGGATAAGCCTGTAGCGGATGTCGAAAAAATGCTGGGCCTCAATGAGCGAGTGAATTCTATTGATGTAAATATTGGTCCGCAGGGGGACAAAACTCTCTCGGATACTATTCCTGATCAGCATGTTTCTGACCCAGTATCATTGCTGCAAGACAGCGATATGTCGGCAAGTATTGACGGTTGGTTAACTGAGCTTACCGAAAAGCAGCGCGAAGTACTTTGTCGTCGCTTTGGTTTGCGCGGCTACGAAACTAGCACGCTTGAAGAGGTAGGGCGAGAAATTGGTTTGACGCGAGAACGTGTCCGTCAAATTCAGGTTGAAGCATTAAAGCGCTTAAAAGATATAATGGAACTTCAAGGCTTGGACAGCGAGTCGTTATTTAGCAGCATGACTTAGCTTGTTAAGCTCGCTGACTTATACAGCGATCAGCTTGTAAAAATAGTCGATTAGGTTCTATTGCTCTTCTTATTCGAAAAAACCAAACATACTGTGTATGTTTGGTTTTTTTATATTTATGGGTTTGTTTGTTGAGGAGATTACCTTAGTGGCCAACCGCCCAATTCTTGCCAGCGATTGACAATCACACAAAATAGTTCGGCTGTTTTGCGTGTGTCATAAGACGCAGCATGCGCCTCTTTATTGCTAAAACCAATCTTGGCTAATTGACAGGCTTGAGCCAGTACCGTGTGACCGAAAGCCAGACCCGATAACGTAGCTGTATCCATGCATGAAAAAGGGTGGAACGGATTGCGTTTCATTCCGCAGCGTTCAGCTGCTTCATTGACAAATCCAAGATCAAAGTGTGCGTTATGAGCAACCATAATCGCTCTTGTGCAATCATTACGCTTCACTGCTTTGCGAATCACGCGAAATAGCTCATTCAGCATGTCTTCTTCAGGTATCGCGTTGCGATCGGGGTTTTCTAGGTCAATGCCAGTAAAATCAAGAGCCGATTGTTCAATGTTAGCGCCTTCAAACGGAGTGACATGATATTCATATAGCTGGTCAATGGAGAGAATGCCTTCGTCATCCATAGCGAGTGTTGCAGCAGATACTTCAAGCAATGCATCGGTTCTAGAGTTGAAACCTCCTGTCTCAACATCAATCACAACGGGCAAGTAGCCTCGGAATCTTTCCGCCATAAGCGAGCAATGGTCTGAATGTGGCACAAAAAATCCTTACATTAAATAACAGTGACGTGGGTAACATCGAAATGAGCGCATACATAAGTGCAGGGCGTTTATAAAGCATTCGCCAATGAAATGCATAATAGCGGCTCTCAACTATACTTATCAGTAATAGCCATGCATCCTACCTAAAAACAGAATTAAAGCACAGGATATTCTCGTCGATAAGCTTATTATGATCATATTAATTTTTATAAATAAAACCATGTTAAGCATGCAGCGATACGGTGCGCGTATAGCGAGAAGGCTGATGTCAGGGCGATTGCGGTACCGCTGTAGTACCGTTTGCAGTCACGTTTGTAGTACCGTTTTTCTGGCTTTACTGCTTTTTGCAGTCGATGTGTCTGCGAGTATTGTCTCTAGCTCCATTACTTATTCTACGCGGCTAGATGCAGTAACATGGGTTTTTGAAGGTTCTAAGTTTAGCTGCCAGATACATCACAATGTTGATGATTTTGGCACTGCCATGTTTGAACGTAAGGCCGGTGTTAGCACGCGGTTTTTTTTACAGTCACAAAGTCCTCGGATGAAGTCAGGCAAAGCCGATTTGGTTTCTCAGCCGCCTCCTTGGTTAATGAGTGAGTCGGCAAGTATGCTATCCGCGATAGACGTCAGGCATGGAGAAACACCGATAACGATCAGTAGAAAAATATCCGAGCGCATGTTGGCAGAGCTTCAAAAAGGCATGGATCTGCATATTATTCGGCAGCCTTGGTATGGTGATAAAAATGCATTGCTTGTCGTTATTCCTAGTGTGAGATTTGGTGATAGCTATCGAGACTATCTTGATTGCCTGCGTAATCTATTGCCGGTTAACTTTTCTCAAATAGAAAAAAAATCACTCTACTACAACGATGCTGAAGAGCTAAAGTCCTCCGCAAGAAAATACTTAAATCAAGTGGCAGATTACGTCAAAGAAGATCCTGCTGTGAAAACGGTTTATATTGATGGTCATACTGACAGCGTAGGCGTCCGTGCAGATAATTTGGAAAAATCTAAAGAGCGCACCGCCTTAGTGGTGGATTATCTAGTTGAAAAAGGCGTTTCTCCAGATATGATTGTTGCCCGTTGGCACGGTGAGCGATATCAGGTGGCAACGAACCAAACCGCTAAAGGTCGAGCAACAAATAGACGTGTCACATTACGATTAAGCAAAGAGCTGCCTCATAACACCATTAATGCTTCTAAGCCTAAAGCGGCTAATGCCTCTGTTGAGAGTGGCTCTCTTAATAGCGGCTCTCTCAATAATAGCCCTGCTAATAATGCTTCAGCTAATAATGATTCAACTAAGAATAAATGAGTCTGCGATGCACACCCACTAAGTTGAGTGAGTGTGTCTGTGTGAGAATTTTTGAATAATCAACAAAAGATTTATTAAGAAGGGTAGCCTGTAGTTTTCATGTCCTTTTATGAAAGCGCTATTATCTGCCTTATAATGCGCTAATCGTTTCTCCTATTCTGTTATTTTCTGTTACAATCCGCGCCCGTATTAGCCGTCATATCGTGCGCTCAACGAGTGAAACGGCGAATTTTATCGTATTATTTATGTGATGCGCTAGCTGTTAAGTACTTATTCTCTGGGAGAAATTCATGTCTTCAATTAATAAAGTTGTTCTAGCCTACTCCGGTGGTTTAGATACCTCTGTCATTGTTAAGTGGTTACAAGAAACCTATCAGTGCGAAGTAGTGACTTTTACTGCTGATCTAGGGCAAGGCGAAGAAGTTGAGCCTGCGAGAGCGAAAGCGGAAGCTTTAGGTGTAAAGGAAATCTATATTGATGATCTGCGTGAAGAGTTTGTGCGTGATTATGTCTTTCCTATGTTTCGTGCTAATGCCATTTATGAAGGTGAGTATTTACTAGGTACCTCTATAGCGCGTCCATTAATCGCTAAGCGCATGATCGAAATTGCTAATGAAACCGGTGCGGATGCCATCTCCCATGGCGCGACAGGTAAGGGTAATGATCAGGTGCGTTTTGAATTAGGCGCTTATGCATTAAAGCCAGGCGTTGAAGTGATAGCGCCTTGGCGTGAATGGGATTTAACTTCCCGTGAGACCTTGATGGATTATTGTGCAAAACACGATATCCCGGTAGATTATTCAAGCAGCAAGAAAAAATCTCCTTATTCAATGGATGCTAATTTACTTCATATCTCTTATGAGGGTGGAATACTTGAAGACCCTTGGGCAGAAGCAGAAGAAGATATGTGGCGTTGGAGTGTTTCTCCAGAAAATGCACCAGACGAAGCGGTATATTTAGAATTGTCTTATGATAAAGGCGATATTGTCGCGATTGATGGCGAAGCGATGTCGCCGGCGACGGTATTAGAGTTTTTGAACAAAATTGGTGGCGAACATGGTATTGGTCGCCTTGATATTGTTGAAAATCGTTATGTAGGTATGAAATCACGTGGCTGTTACGAAACACCGGGCGGCACGATTATGATGAAGGCGCACCGTGCCATTGAATCAATTACTTTGGATCGTGAAGTTGCACACTTGAAAGATGAGCTTATGCCTAAGTACGCAGAGCTTATTTATAACGGTTACTGGTGGAGCCCTGAGCGTGAAATGTTCCAAACCATGATTGATCAATCGCAAGAAGTCGTTAATGGCGATGTGCGCGTAAAACTATATAAAGGCGCCGTTAGCGCGGTAGGTCGTCGTTCAGAAAACAGTCTGTTTGATGAGACTATTGCCACGTTTGAAGACGATGCTGGCGCTTATGATCAAAAAGATGCCGCAGGTTTTATTAAGCTGAACGCACTGAGATTGCGTATTGCTGCCAATAAAGGCAGGAATTTACTGTAAAGAAAGCTGCTGTAAATTATTGTTATCATTTCTCAACTAGACGGCTTTTTTGGTCGAAAGTCGTTTAGCTATTAGGGTGTAAACGCTTCCCTATAAGAGATTATCCATTTTCATGGATGCTATTACATCGTTCTTTCATCTGCATGATGCAATCTACTATTGTAGAGTTTTCTCACTCTGTATCGAGCTCTATTCTAAGAGATTGATGGTTAGAGGTTGATGAGAGTTCGATTGTTTATGGTACTTATACTGACTTTATTGTCTGTATAAAGGCCGCAAAATTGTGTGTGTAATCTACACTTGTTAGACCGGTCATTGATGTGACCAGTGTCTATACTGTGTATTTTGATGTGTATTTGATTAATATCAAATACAACGTAAGCACTTTATGACACTGTATGGCGCGCGAGCAATATATCTTGCTCGCAAGCAATAACAGTTTTTATGTTCACTTTCTAACCATCTAGGAAAGTTTCTATGAGTAATCATATGGCAGCTGCCAATGCTAACCCCATCTATAACTATCATGTCGTCCGCCAATTTTCTATTATGGCTATCGCATGGGGTATTTTTGGTATGGGCTTGGGCGTGCTTATTGCTTCGCAATTGGTATGGCCAGACTTAAATAACATTCTTCAACCCTATACTCACTTTGGTCGCTTGCGTCCTCTGCATACTAATTCGGTTATCTTCGCGTTTGGCGGCTGTGCGTTGTTTGCCACTTCTTATTACGTGGTGCAGCGAACATGTCAGGTTAAGCTATTTGGCGGTTGGTTAATTCCCTTTACTTTTTGGGGGTGGCAGGCCGTTATTGTGTTAGCAGCGATTACCCTACCCATGGGTTTAACCTCTAGTAAAGAGTATGCAGAACTAGAATGGCCTATCGATATCTTGCTCGCTTTGGTGTGGATTTCTTACGCCATTGTCTTTTTCGGCACGATTATGAAACGTAAAACGCCTCATATTTATGTGGCTAACTGGTTCTTTGGTGGCTTTATCGCCACAGTGGCTGTTTTACATATTGTAAACAGTGCAGCCATTCCGGTATCGCTGACTAAATCATATTCTGCTTATGCGGGTGCGGCTGATGCGATGGTGCAGTGGTGGTATGGGCATAATGCAGTAGGCTTTTTCTTAACGGCTGGTTTCTTAGGGATGATGTATTATTTTGTTCCTAAACAAGCGGGTCGTCCCGTATATTCTTACCAGCTATCAATCGTACATTTTTGGGCGTTAATCTCTTTATATATTTGGGCGGGCTCTCACCACTTACATTATTCTGCATTACCTGATTGGGCGCAGAGTTTAGGTATGGTGATGTCGCTCATTCTACTGGCGCCAAGCTGGGGTGGAATGATCAACGGTATTATGACCTTGTCAGGTGCGTGGCATAAATTGCGTACTGATCCGACATTACGTTTCCTTGTGGTATCACTGTCGTTCTATGGCATGTCGACGTTTGAAGGGCCAATGATGGCAATTAAAACGGTGAATGCCTTATCACACAACACTGACTGGACTATCGGTCATGTACATTCTGGTGCATTAGGTTGGGTTGCGATGATTTCTATTGGTTCGCTTTACCACCTGATTCCTATTTTATTCGGTAAAACAGGTATGTGGCGTACAAGCCTGATCAACGTTCACTTCTGGTTAGCGACATCGGGTACGGTGTTATATATCGCCGCCATGTGGGTGAACGGCATTACGCAAGGCCTTATGTGGCGTGCATTCAATGCCGATGGTTCATTAACTTATAGCTTTATTGAGTCGGTTCAAGCGAGTCAGGGTGGTTACATTGTTCGTGTGATCGGGGGCGGTTTATTCTTGTTAGGTATGTTTGTAATGGCATATAACACCTATCGTACTGTTCGCCATGGTGCGCCAGTGCAAGTAGCCGAGCAGCAACCACCCTCTAATACCCAAGCCGCGTAAGGAGCGATCACAGTGAAGAATCATGACATTGTAGAAAAAAATATTGGCTTGATGTTGTTCTTTGTCATCATCGCGATCAGCTTTGGTGGTCTAGTAGAAATCGTGCCGCAGTTTTTCTTGAAAGAAACCACTACTCCTATTGAGGGCTTGAAGCCGTTAAAAGCAGTAGAGTTAGAGGGGCGTGATATTTATATCCGCGAAGGTTGCCACGTATGTCATACCCAGATGGTAAGACCTTTACGTGCAGAAGTGGAGCGCTATGGTCACTATTCGGTAGCAGGTGAGTCAGTGTATGAGCATCCATTTTTATGGGGTTCTAAGCGTACTGGCCCTGATCTTGCGCGTGTAGGTGGGCGTTACAGTGACGTATGGCATAAAGCGCATTTGTACAATCCGCGCAATGTAGTGCCAGCATCTAACATGCCTTCATTTCCTTGGTTGTTTGATGCCATCGTTGACGGCGAGCAAACCCCTAAAAAAATGCGTGCATTGCGTACAGTTGGCGTACCGTATACCGACGAAGATATCGCCGGTGCAGAAGCGGCTGTTGAAGGCGTAACGGAAATTGATGCACTAGTAGCATATTTGCAGCAACTGGGCACATTGCCTATTCTGCAGCAAAAACGTTAAAAATAGGCGAGGCAGACAATGGACATCAATGATATAAGAGGTTTATCGACAGTTTTTGTGATGATCGCTTTCGTTGGCATTTTTTGGTGGGCATTTGCTCCTTCGCGTAGAAAAAAGTTTGATGATGCGGCAAACCTACCGTTTGCCGATGAAGAGCAGCATGATCGTTCATTGGATGATCGTACGGAAAACAATAGCTCTTTAGATAAACAGTAAGATTCGATCGACAGCGATTAGAGAATAGGTAATTTATTATGAGTACGTTTTGGAGTTGGTGGATTATAGGTCTTACAGTGACCAATTTATTATTGATCCTTTGGGTATTGCTGGCCAATCGAAAAGTAGCGGTAAGAGATGATGTCGATCCAGAAAACAGAACCACGGGTCATGTGTACGATGGTATTGAAGAATATGATAACCCATTACCTAAGTGGTGGTTCTATATGTTTATGGGCAGTATCGTGTTTACGGTATTGTATCTTATTATTTATCCAGGTTTGGGTAATTGGAAAGGCTATTTCCCTTTCTATGAAGAGGGTCACTGGACCAGTGTTCGACAGTTGGAAGAGCAACAAAAAAGAGCTTTAGCGCAACACGAAACGAGCTATGGTATCTATTCGACCATGTCAGTTGAAGAGCTTGCTGAAGACTCTCGTGCAATGAAAATGGCCTCACGCGTTTATGCCAATAATTGCGCAGTTTGTCACGGCGCAGATGCCGGTGGTGCATTAGGTTTTCCTAACTTAACCGATAACGATTGGTTGTATGGTGGAACACCAGAAAATATTAAATATACCTTAGTGAATGGTCGTAATGCGGCGATGCCAGCATGGTCGGGTGTACTAGGTGAAAAAGGGATTAATACGGTCACGCAATATGTATTAAGTCTTTCTGGTGCAGAGCATAATGCTGATCTTGTTGAAGAAGGCCAAAAAATATACGCCGCGAATTGTGCTGCTTGTCATGGTGGTGACGCCAAAGGCAATTATGCGATGGGTGCGCCTAATTTAACGGATGATATTTGGTTGTACGAAGGAACTCCAGCGGGTATTCGACAAAGCTTACGCCAAGGTAGAAACGGTGTAATGCCTGCGCAGCAAAACCGCTTGCGTGAGGATAAAATTCATTTGCTAACGGCCTATGTGTATAGCTTGTCTCTAGAATAAAAAAACAGCATATTGCTTTTATAAGCTGTTTTTATCTACCACATCCAGAGATTTTTTATGACAAAAAAAACTGACCAAGAAAGTAAAGAGGTTAGCCAAAAGAATACGGACAACGAATCACCTATTCGTTACGTTAATCTTTACGAGTCAGAAGAAAAAGTCTACATTCGAAAAATTTCTGGTTTTTACCAGTCATTACGACGCTATGCTGGCCTACCGCTCATGTTAGGCTTTTTGTTACTACCCTGGTTTACTATCGATGGCCGCCCGGCCATCTTGTTTGATCTCCCTGCACGACAATTCCATATTCTTTGGGTTACCTTTGGCCCTCAAGACGGCATGCTGCTGGCTTGGCTATTGATTATTTCTGCGTTTGCTTTATTTACTGTTACAGCTTTTCTTGGTCGAGTATGGTGTGGTTTTACCTGCCCGCAAACCGTATGGACGCTTATGTTTATCTGGGCAGAACATTTTTGCGAAGGTGACCGTAATAAACGTATTAAACTAGATAAAAGTAATTGGACAGTCGAAAAGTTTTTCCGCAAAACCAGTAAGTATTTTCTTTGGCTGATTATTTCTTTTATTACCGGCTTCACTTTTGTCGCTTATTTTTATCCTGTACGAGAATTGCTCAGCGGTTTTATTCCTTATTTTGATGATGCAGGCTTTTTAGTGGTCGATAGCTTTACTGCGATTTTTTGGACGCTGTTTTTTACCGGCATGACTTACATGAACGCAGGCTTTTTGCGTGAGCAAGTCTGCAAATATATGTGCCCTTATGCACGTTTTCAGTCAGTCATGTATGACGATGACACGCTTGCCGTGCATTATGATACAGAGCGTGGTGACCCTCGTGGCGCGCGTAAACCCGATGAAGACTATAAAGCCGAAGGGAAAGGCGACTGTATTGATTGCTCTTGGTGTGTACAGGTATGCCCAGTCGATATCGATATCCGTGATGGATTGCAATACGAATGTATTAACTGTGGTTTATGTGTTGATGCGTGTAATGCAGTGATGGATAAAATGGAATACCCCCGTGGCCTTATTCGCTTTACCAGTGATGATGAATTAGAAAATGGCAAAACAAAATTCTTACGCCCTCGTGTATTTGCCTATATCGCTATTTTGATTGTGATGTGTAGCGCGTTTATCTATACGGTTGCTAACAGAAAACCATTAACGATAGATGTCAGTCGTGACCGTGGTGCGCAAATGTTTAGAGTGCGTAGTGGTCAAATACAAAACGTGTATATGATTAAAATTAATAATATGGATCGTCAAGCCCACGAATTTGTTGTCGAGATTGATTCAGATCAGCCATTTACATTAGGTAAATCGAAGAAGGTGGAGCTAGACGAAGGCGAAATTTTTTCCATTCCCGTACGAGTAAGCATCCCACAAGATGCATTGACAAATATTGCAAGCGAGATCAAATTTATTGTGCGTGCTACCGATAATGATGCGATTTCTGCTCAAGAAATGGCGACCTTTATTGGTCCTTCTGTCACTCCAGCTGAAGTTTCAAAATAATAGAGCCTCTACTATTTTTCTAGAAAGCAAAGCATGTTTTTCCTTGGTGCTTGAATTCACTATTATTCACCTCATATAAGTGTCTAAGTTAATGTCTTACTGATGACCGCTTACATTTAGGAAGTACCTCTTATGCGTATCGACCGTTTAACCAATCAATTGCAAACTGCATTGTCCGATGCCCAGTCACTTGCGTTAGGACGTGATCATACACGTTTGGAACCGTTGCATATCCTATCCGCGATGCTAAATCAGCAGGGCGGCACGGTTCGTCCCTTATTGGCACAGGCAGGTTTTGATACGGCTGTGTTACGTAATGAATTAGCTAAACAGTTAGATGACCTGCCTAAAGTACAAAGCCCGAATGGTGACGTGCAAATGTCCCCAGAGATGGGGCGATTATTAAATCTTGCTGATAAAAAATCCCAAGACAATGGTGATGCTTATATTTCTAGCGAAAGCCTTATTTTAGTCGCAATGGAAGATGGCTCGACATCATTGGGCAAAATACTACTTGCCCATGGTGACATTAAACGATTACAGCAAGCGATAGAAACCGTACGTGGTGGTGAAACGGTGGATAACCCTGATGCGGAAGAAAATCGCCAGGCGTTAGAAAAATATACCGTAGATCTGACTAGCCAAGCGGAAGCGGGCAAACTTGATCCAGTGATCGGTCGCGATGATGAAATTCGTCGCACTATTCAGGTATTGCAGCGCCGCACCAAAAATAATCCCGTGTTAATTGGTGAACCGGGCGTAGGTAAAACCGCGATTATTGAAGGCCTAGCACAGCGTATTGTGAACGGTGAAGTACCCGACGGCTTAAAAGATAAGCGTGTTTTGTCGTTAGATTTAGGTTCTTTATTAGCGGGTGCAAAGTTTCGTGGTGAATTTGAAGAGCGCTTAAAAGCGGTGATTAACGAGTTGTCTAAGCAAGAAGGCCGTATCATTATTTTTATCGATGAATTGCATACTATGGTGGGCGCAGGTAAAGCTGATGGCGCTATGGATGCCGGTAATATGTTGAAGCCAGCATTAGCTCGCGGTGAACTTCATTGTGTTGGTGCGACGACTTTAAATGAGTACCGTCAATTTATTGAAAAAGATACGGCGCTGGAGCGACGCTTTCAAAAAGTATTAGTTGAAGAGCCATCTGAAACCGACACCATCGCGATTCTTCGTGGTTTAAAAGAGCGTTACGAAGTGCATCATGGTGTGGATATTACCGATTCGGCGATTATCGCCGCCGCTAAATTATCACAGCGTTATATTACCGATAGGCAATTGCCGGATAAAGCTATTGACCTAATCGATGAAGCGGCGAGCCGTATCCGTATGGAAATAGATTCTAAACCAGAAGCCTTAGATCGTTTAGAACGTCGCCTTATACAATTAAAAATTGAACGCGAAGCAGTAAAAAAAGATGATGATGACGCTTCGCGTTTGCGCTTAACGTCGATGGATAAAAGTATTACGGCGTTAGAAAAAGAATACATCGATTTAGAAGAAATATGGAATACCGAAAAAGTTGCCTTGCATGGTACGGTAGAAATTAAAGCGACTTTAGAGCAGGCGCGAGTAGATATGGATGCTGCGAGACGAGCAAGCGATTTAGAGCGTATTTCACAATTGCAGTACGGCGTTATTCCAGAGTTAGAAAAGCAACTTAATGCGGCGAGCCAAGCCGACGTAATTGAAATGACGCTATTGCGAAACAAAGTCACCGAAGAAGAGATTGCCGATGTCGTCTCAAAGTGGACAGGGATTCCCGTATCAAAAATGCTCGAAGGCGAACGCGAAAAATTATTATCAATGGAGACCGAATTGCATCGCCGCGTGATAGGCCAAGAGCAGGCAATTGTTGCCGTCTCTAATGCCGTGCGCCGCTCACGTGCAGGCCTGTCAGACCCTAACCGCCCTAACGGTTCATTTTTATTTTTGGGGCCAACCGGTGTAGGTAAAACCGAGTTATGCAAAACTTTAGCGGAGTTTTTGTTTGATAGTCCCGATGCGATGGTGCGTTTGGATATGTCAGAGTTTATGGAAAAACATGCGGTCGCTCGTTTAGTAGGGGCACCTCCAGGTTATGTGGGATACGAAGAGGGTGGTTACCTAACCGAAGCCGTTCGTCGTCGTCCTTATTCTGTGCTGTTGTTAGATGAAATTGAAAAAGCTCACCCAGATGTGTTCAATATTTTGTTACAAGTGCTGGATGATGGTCGTCTAACGGACAGTCAAGGTCGTACTGTTGATTTCCGTAATACCGTTATTGTGATGACCTCCAACTTAGGCTCGGATGCCATACAAGAAATAGGGCAAAACCGCTCATTCGATAACGTGAGTTTTGATTTACCTGATTTAGCTGGAGAGAGTGCTGGCTCTGATGGTGCGACAGAGCTTGCGAATCAACATAAATACGATGCGATGAAAACCGCCGTGATGGAGGTAGTGGTAAAGCACTTCCGTCCGGAATTTATTAATCGTATTGACGAAGCGGTGGTGTTTCATCCTCTAGCAAAAGATCAAATTAGAGGCATTGCAGATATCCAATTAGCTGGCTTAAAGAATCGCTTAACAGATCGTGAAATCGACATTACCTTAACCGACCAAGTGCTAGATAAACTATCTGATGCGGGATTTGATCCTGTTTATGGTGCAAGGCCATTAAAACGCACTATTCAGCAACTCATAGAAAACCCATTAGCACAACTTCTGCTTTCTGGCGGTTTTGTGGCGGGTGATAGGATTATTGTCACGGTAGATGATGACGGTAATATTTGTTTTGCAAAATAAGCGGTTGTGCGCAGTACGTGCTTGTTAATTTTTAATCAATAGCGGTATAATCCACGATACGGACATAGAGATACTGGTATTGCTACTTTACGTATAACTCGTAAATAGTAAGTACCAGTAGATCAAGATATGTGGCGTAAACCATTCAAAGCTGAAGGTTTATGGAGCTCATTTCACTGGTTACCGCCAGTGGCATTAGTTTCCTAGACGGCTAACTTACCGGTTAGTTTCGAGGCCCTTTCCGCGGGTTTATTGTGTTTGTAAAAGCCAATGACTCTTAAAGACATCAAAAACATATGATTTGTTTTTGACTGTTTATGTTTGTTATAACATCGTCAATACATAATTTTACACAGTGCTCGCTTATTGTGCGCCCATGTGTTTTTCTTTGTCGGCTGCTCACATGATGCCTACATATATTGTGTCGTCATGATTTATCAGTCTGACACACGAAAGCGGTATTGCGATACTTTTTTTAAGCGAATAGTTTTTAAGCTAATGGTTTTTAAACTAACGGTTTTAAGTTAACGGTAAAGAGGGTTCTCTAATGGAAAAAATGTCAGGCGGCGACTTATTGCTTCGCGCCTTAAAAGACGAAGGTGTTGAATTATTATTCGGTTATCCCGGTGGCGCAGCATTGCATATTTATGATGCTATTTATCGCCAAACCGATGTGAGACATATTTTAGTACGCCATGAGCAAGCAGCAACACATGCGGCTGATGGTTATGCGCGAGTGACTGGTAAGGTCGGCAGTGTATTGGTGACTTCTGGTCCTGGTGCAACGAATGCGATCACCGGTATTGCTACAGCGTATATGGATTCAATTCCAATGGTGGTGATTTCTGGGCAAGTGCCTAGCAGCAAAATTGGCGAAGACGCATTCCAAGAAACCGATATGATGGGTGTTTCCCGTCCTATCGTAAAGCACAGTTATATGGTGCAAGATCCAAGTGAAATCCCAACGATTATTCGCAAAGCCTATTACTTGGCCGCGTCTGGTCGTCCGGGTCCTGTGGTTGTCGATATCCCTAAAGATATGACTGACCCCAATAACTTATATGATTATGTCTTTCCGGAAAAAGTGTCTATTCGTTCGTATACGCCAAATGTAAAAGGCCACGGTGGGCAAATTCGTAAAGCGGCGACAGCATTGTTAGAAGCCAAAAAACCAGTGGTTTATGTTGGTGGCGGTGCTATCGCAGCCAAAGGCCCTGAATTGGTCACGCAGTTAGTACAACAACTAAATGTGCCCATTACGAGTACCTTGATGGGCTTAGGTGCTTATCCTAGTAGTGATAAGCAGTTTATAGGTATGTTAGGAATGCACGGTACGTATGAAGCGAATACCGCCATGCATAAAAGCGACTTGATTTTAGCCGTAGGCGCACGTTTTGATGATCGTGTGACCAACGCCTTAGATAAATTTTGCCCCGAGGCAAAAATTATTCACATTGATATTGATCCTGCATCTATTTCAAAAACAATTGCAGCGCATATCCCTATCGTGGGATCTGTAGAATCAGTATTGACCGATTTAATTAAAGCGGTAGATCAGTCTAAGCTCAGCTTAGACCAAGATGCTTTGCAAGCGTGGTGGAATACCATCAATGAGTGGCGTGAAAAGCATGGGTTATATACCAAAAACCGCTTTGATACCTCTACCGATATGATCAAGCCGCAAGAGGTAGTGCAAGCCGTTCATAAAGTGACTCAAGGTAAAGCGCTTGTTTCTACTGATGTGGGTCAGCATCAAATGTTTGCTGCGCAATATTATTTGTTTGATCGTCCAAGACATTGGATTACATCTGGTGGTTTGGGCACCATGGGTTTTGGTATTCCAGCGGCGATGGGTGCGCAATTTGCTGATCCAGAAGCAACAGTCGTGTGCTTTACCGGTGAAGGTAGTGTTCAAATGTGTATTCAAGAGTTATCAACATGTACACAATACAAATTACCCATCAAAATTATTAATATTAATAACCAAGCGTTAGGTATGGTAAGACAGTGGCAAGATATGAATTATGAAAGTCGCTATGCCGAAACCTTATATGAAGATTCTTTACCTGATTTTATTAAATTAGCCGAAGCCTATGGCCACGTGGGAATTAAAGTCACCAAGCGTGAAGAGTTGTATGAAAAACTAGAAGAATGTTTTGCCATGAAAGATCGTGTGGTATTTATGGATATTTACGTGGATCAAAATGAACATGTTTATCCAATGCAAATACCATTGCAATCCGTCGGCGACATGATGTTAAGTAAGACGGAGCGAACCTCATGAACAAACGTATTATTTCAATCTTAATGGAGAATGACCCAGGGGCGCTATCTCGCGTTGTCGGTTTGTTTTCCCAGCGTGGTTATAATATTGAATCGCTTAATGTTGCGCCAACAGAAGACGACACCATTTCACGTCTAACACTAACGACTCTTGGCAATGATCAGAAAATTGAGCAGATCACTAAAAACCTGAATAAGATTATCGATGTGATCAAGCTAATTGAGTTGTCAGAAAGTGCTTATGTTGAGCGCGAACTGATGATGATTAAAGTCAAAGCAGTTGGTAGTTTGCGTGAAGAAATTAAGCGTAGCGTAGATATTTTTCGTGGACAAATTATTGATGTTACCCCCAATATTTATACTATCCAGTTAGTGGGCGATAATGAAAAGTTAACGGCCTTTATTCGCGCAGTTGGCGAAGCAGTTGTGCTGGAAGTCGTGCGTACGGGTATTTCAGGTATTAGTCGTGGCGATAAAGTCTTAAGCCTATAAAGCTATCTATACGTACTATATGTAAATAAAAACGGCAGTAAGACTATTTGTAGTCTTACTGCCGTTTTATTCTTTCTGATTCTTTTTTTCTTCTTCTGTCTTTTTTCTACGTTTTATCGTTATTTTGCTAACTGTTCTAATGCGGTTCTTATTTCATCTTTTGATGAGACTCCTTGAAGTGTGTTCACTCGTTTTCCTTGTCCATTAAAAAATAATAATGTTACATGTGCTACATCATGTTTTTGTGCAAAGTTAGCCCCTTTTTTTGCCAGTATATTAGCCGTTTTAAACTGAATCTCTTCGGTGAAATCTGTTTTTACATCATCTAGATTGCTTTTTAATTGACGGCATAGCTGACAGTTGTGATCGTGTATTTGCACAACCGTTGGTGTGCCATTTCCAACAACAGATAAATCATATTTGATCTTATTGGTATTGCTGTAAATTAAGAATGTCCCCACGATAAGTGCGCACAAGGTTAGATAAAAGAAGCTTTTTTGAATAAGTTTTTTCCAATTGAAAACTCGCTTTTTCTGTATCTTGTTTTTGTTTTTGTTTTTGTTTTTGTTTTTGTTCTTTTGCGCTTGCGTAGTCTTTTTTTTCTTGTTAGTCATATGTTATACAGCCTGCGTTTTTAAAAAAGTAATGAGCTTGTCTATATCAATATGAAAGTCGTTAAACACCACCGTACCTGATGGATCAATAATGACTACCCAAGGCGTGCCGCCAGTTCGATAAGCCTGCATCGTTTTAGGAAAGCGGTCAGGTTCACTTTTGGGTAAATCAATATTGCCCGGGTCATGGCCAAACGGAAGGTTTAAGGCATAGCGTAATTGGTTTTTTCTTAGTGCTTCTTTGTTGTTACTAGAAAATCCTTCAAACGTCGTTTGAATGACCGCCGCTACCACAATGTCATTGTTAGGAAATTCGGCCACTAATTTTTGTAAATTAGGAAAGCCAGTAGAGTGGCAAGCAGGACACCATTCTTGAAAGCATTTTAAATAAATCCATTTACCTGTGTGCTGGTTAATTTGAAAAGGAGTCTGTGGGTCGCCGTTGCCGTCAATCCAATCCGTCACTTTGAGTTCGGGCGCGGGAACTCCTTTAATCCCACGGCTAGATTTTGCAGATAATAGAGGGGTAAAAGACAAGCTGGATAGGCTTGCTGCGCTGATTAGACTAGCCTGAATGAAAGCGCGTCGCGTTAATGTGTTTTCCATAGAATAAGGTCTTTTTTATATAGCCGTATTTTAGACTCGCTAAAAAACACCACCCCTAAAATACGTTAACCATATTGTTTCGTTTTTTTAAGGGCAGTGAAGGGTAGTCTTATACTGTAAGCCGGCTTACCTTAACGAAATGTGAATGGGGGTTTACTCTTCAGAATATTGACCCTTGATGACTAAGGCCATTACCGACATAATCGTAGATATATCGTGGATATAGCCGCAACGATTGACGCTATCTCTTTTTTCCCCGTTTTTTATACACAGGATGCCTTATGTTTGATGTACTTAAAGCCTTACCCGCAGACCCTATTCTGAACCTTGTTGTTGAATGCAAAGCTGATGACAATCCTAATAAAGTCGACTTAGGCGCAGGGGTATATAAAGACGAAAGCGGCAATACACCTATTATGGCCGCAGTACAGGCAGCTCAAACCCAATTGCAGCAAGAAGAAACCACTAAAACCTACGTGAGCCCTGCAGGTTTAGTCGGTTTTAACCAAGGGATGATTAACCTATTGTTAGGCGACTCTCACCCCGCAATAAAAGACCAGCGTGTGATGGGCGTGCAAGCGCCGGGTGGTTGTGGTGCGCTCAACATAGCAGGCCATTTGATTAAACGCTGTAACCAAGATAAACAAGTGCCAGCAACCGTATGGATCTCTACGCCCACATGGGCGAATCATATTCCCTTATTGAGTAGTTGTGGTTTACAACTACGAGAATACCCTTATTACGATGGGGAAACCCACGGTATTAATTTTGATGCGATGATGGAAGGCCTGCAAGCAATCAAAGCGGGCGATGTCGTCTTACTACACGGTTGCTGTCATAACCCATCAGGAGCCGATTTAACACAAGAGCAATGGCGAATAGTGGCTGCTTTGCTAAATGAAAAAGGCGCAATGCCATTCGTTGACGTAGCTTACCAAGGCTTAGGTGATGGTCTAGAGCAAGATGCATGGGGAATGCGTTACCTAGCCGAACATTGCTCAGAAATGATTATCGCCAGCTCATGCTCTAAAAACTTTGGCCTGTATCGTGAACGTGTTGGCGAAGTGGTCGTGATTGCCAAAAACACCACCGCGGCAAACATTAGTCATGGTCAGCTATTAAGTATTGCGCGTGGCATTTATTCTATGCCGCCTAACCATGGTGCAGCCGTTGTCGATATCATTTTGCATAACCCAGCCCTTACTCAGCAATGGCAGGCAGAGCTCACCACCATGCGTGAGCGTATTGCTAGCTTACGTGTGAGTTTAGTAAGTCAATTACAGGCAGCTGGTGCCGGTTCACGCTTTGATTATATTCAACACGAAAAAGGTATGTTTTCTTTCCTAGGTATTAATCCAGAGCAAGTGCTTGCGCTAAAAGAGCGGCACAGTATCTACATGGTTAACTCTAGTCGTATCAGTGTCGCGGGATTAAGTGATCGTAATATGGGATATGTGGTTGAGTCTTTGATGAAAGTGGTTTAGTACTTGAAAATGGTTTTCCTGTGGAGTTGATTTTTTAATACGTTATATCGGTATTTAATATAAATGCTCGTCACTTTTAAACTATATCTTCTGGGTACTGTTATTTTAGACGTGTTTTGGGCATATATGAAAGAATTGTATGGCTAGAGTCGAATAGGGGGCGGAGGTAGAACGTTATAGAAGAAGCTATTCGTACTCCCGACTCACATTAAAAAAGTGATAGAAACATGGAGTTTAAATGATTGTCATTTTTGGAATTAAAGAAAACCTAAACCCAATTAAAGCGCAGTTGTCCGATGTTATTCACGGCTGTATGCAATTGGTTTTGGGAATGCCAGAAGATAAACGCGCTCATCGTTTTATCCCTATGAACAAAGAAGATTTTTATTACCCGGGTGGTCGTAGTGATGCTTACACCGTTATCGAAATAAATATGATGGCTGGCCGTAAGGTAGACACTCAGAAGAGTTTGATTAAATCACTTTTTAAGGCAATTGAAAGCGAGCTTTCTATCGCTCCGGTGGATATTGAAATTGTTATTAAAGAACAAGCGCCTCATCAATGGGGTTTTCGTGGGATGACGGGTGATGAGGTGAATGATCTGAAATATAAAGTTAAAGTGTGATCCTCCTTCTAAGCTTCCTCTGAACGCCAAATAGGTTCCAAGCAGAATCCAAGAGTACTGCAATCATGCAGTTATCCTTATTGCGTGTCACCACACAATTCCATATGTATTGCTCCCCAAGCTCGCATGCTTAACATAATGGGTTGAAGCGATTTACCGTATTCCGTAAGGCTGTATTCCACTTTAGGGGGTACTTCTGCGTATACCTCCCTATGAATAATATTGTCACGCTCTAGCTCTCTCAACTGATTAGTCAGCATGCGTTGGGTAATGCCACGAATAGATTTTTTTAATTCTCCAAAGCGCAATAAATCATTCTCCATTAAGTGAAAAATAATAATCGGTTTCCATCGCCCACCAATCACCGCCAATGTTGCTTCAACTGAGCAGCCATAAGGTTTTTGATAATTTAACGCCATTCTCGTTCTCCATTAGTATACTTTTAGATACTACGTAATTAAAAAGTGCGTACTTGTCATTAAGTCATCATGACAACATACTACGAAAAATTCAATAGCATCTGGTGGTGATTAATATGAAGAGTAATACAGCGACTAATACAGAGAATGGTATGACGGCGTATGTCATTAATGCTTATGGTGAGCACGCAACATTTGTTCAGGAGACAGTAACGAAACCATCTGTAGTGGCCGGTTATGTGTTGGTTGAGGTGAAAGACACGAGCCTAAACCCTGCTGACCATAAAATACTAAAAACCGGTTCAGGGATTAGCCCGCAATTGCCTTCTGCTATCTTGCATGGCGATGTGGCGGGTGTTGTAGCTGAGGTTGGGGGCGGAGTCACTAAATTTGCAGTAGGTGATGAAGTATATGGTTGTGCTGGCGGTGTTCAAGGTGTGGCGGGTAACTTACCCGGTGCATTGGCAGACTATATGTTGGCGGATGCTGATTTACTTGCTCATAAGCCTAAGGTACTTAGTTTTTCAGAGGCTGCGGCACTGCCTTTAGTTAGCATTGCTGCCTGGGAAGGGTTGTTTAGTCGTGCGGCGATTTCTTCAAACGGCACGGTATTGATTCACGGCGGTACAGGTGGTGTTGGCCATATTGCGTTACAGTTAGCGAAACAGCATGGCGCAAGGGTGGTGACAACGGTATCCACCCAGAGCAAGGCAGATATAGCCATCGCGCTAGGTGCCGACGAAACGGTTTTGTATCGTGACGAGGCGGTTGAGAATTATGTGCAGCGGTTAACAAACGGTAATGGTTTTGATGTGGTATTTGATACTGTTGGCGGTGAAAGCTTAGATAAATCATTACAGGCTGCTGCGATAGGTGGTCAGGTGGTGGGTATTATGGCTAAGGAGCAGCATGATTTGCTGCCAATGCATCTAAAAGGGTTATCGTTACATATAGTGATGATGCTGTTGCCGATGCTCACAGGTAAAAATAGAGTTTCTCACCAGTATATTTTACGTGAGGTCGCGCAGCTTGCAGATGAGAAAAAAATTCGTCCGTTACTTCATGAGCAGCGTTTTATTTTTTCTCAGGCGAACGAGGCTCATGCACTTTATGCGAGTGGACAGTATGTTGGCAAAATTGTTTTGGAAAACAAATAGAGGTGCTAATGAGAAGGGCGCATCTATTGCCCGGGTGATCTTAAACAAATATTGGCCGATGCAGTTGTGCTCGGCCTGAATGCGGCGTATATAAAATAACTAACGTTAACGCCCGTCGTTTTATTAGCCTTATAGATGGCATGAAATGGCATCGTATTTATGACTTAGTGCGAAACACCTGTAAATCTATTTCTACTAAAGCATTACCCGCTAAGCCATTAGTGCCTACACAAGTGCGTGCAGGCAAGCGATTAGCGGGGAAATAGCTTTTGTAGGTGTCATTCATTGCATCGTAATCGCGGTCAAAGTGCGTTAGGTAAATGCGCGCACGGACGACATTCTCCCATCCTACGTTTAATCGTGTTAATACGTTGTGCAGATTACTCATGACTTGATGAGTTTGTGCTTCGATGTCTTCAGGCATAGGGCGGCTATTATCAACAGGGTCCATTGGCATTTGCCCTGTTACTTCGATCCAGTCATTCACTTCTACAGCATGTGAAAAGGGCGCAATTTTATCTGGGCCATCGGCAAAGCTGTGAAATTGTAAGGTATCTTTCGTCATTATTTTCTCTCTTTATTCTGGTTTTTTTGGTTCTTATTGTGGTCAGCAGTTACTAATGATTAGCTGCACGTAATATATTCTATTTTTTCGATATAAAAAAGTGTGTTGCCATTGGGGGTGACGATGAGGGTCTCGTCTCCTAGCTGTTTTTTGAGCAACGCTTTGGCGATGGGGGAATCCATACTGATTTTTTGTTGGCTCACATCGAATTCATCTGGACCAACAATTTGATAGCGACGTGTATTGTCGTTACCATCAATTAACGTGACCCATGCACCAAAGTACACGGTATTTTTATCGGCAGGTATTTGATCGACGATGGTGAGCTCTTCTAGGCGCTTAGTTAAAAAACGCACGCGGCTATCTATTTCACGTAGGCGTTTTTTGCCATAAATATATTATAACCCCATTCAAAATATACTATTTTTAACGTATTCCTTTCAAATATTGTCTATTTTAGCTTAATTTGAAAGAGTAGTATGCTTAAGCTCCTTATACTATGTACTATTTATAGGAGCCAATGTGGCCAGATACGCAATAAGAATAAAAACTCAATATCGGAATGATCAAACGGGTAAAGCATTAAGCCTTCCGGCGATTTATACGGATAGTGGTCTATTAATCTCCCATCTTAGATACTTGGCAGTCTATGCGTCAAAGAGTGGTTCTTGGCAAGATCGCTCAGTATTTTCAGTGATGTTGTTGATTCGCTATATCAATACAAACCAAAGCTCATTTGAAGATACCACTAGTCTACTTAGGTCCTTTTGTCAGTGCTTGACACTTGGCACTATCAATCCTTCGACGTTAGAGGATGAAAGTAATCTTTACTGGATTCCTAGATCTATTGAAGATGCTAGAGCCCTTTTGGGGCATATTACGAATTATACGGATTGGTTATCAGAGCAACCGGAGTACGATCAGAATAGAATAAATAATTTTCGTTTGGCGACATCGGCTGAACAGCGTTTGAATTGGTGTGCTTACTATCATAAAAAAGGTCGAGTTTTTCTTAATCATCTTATCGACCAGAATGCTGTTGCTACACAGCTAAGGTTCGTTCGCCAAATCCAGATATCTAAAAACTCATGCATCCAAGTCCTCTCAACTAAACGTTTCCCATCATCTGAAATTAGGCGGATTTTAGATCTCGGGCTAGTCCAACCTAGGGCTGGGTTTGACGAGGATGGAAAGGCTATACCTGATTACAAAAACCAAGCTATAACATTGTTGATGCATTATGGCGGCGTAAGGAAGAGTGAAGTTTTTCACCTTTATCTAACGGATATACACGTCGACCAACGCCGGAAAGAAGCTATCGTTAGGATTTATCATCCTAGCGAAGGATTGTCTCCTGACCCACAGTATTCTTATCGTCGGGAGTACCTTTCGCGAGAGTTTGGATTAAAGCCTCGTACGGATTATTTAAAGTCTGAACGGTTACATGCAGGATGGAAAGGATTGTTACTATCGGATAGAAGACGGTTCTTTCAAGTTCAATTCTTTCCCCCCGACAAGGCCACAGAATTTTTGCTGGTATGGCGTTCCTACCTTGCCTGTCAGCGTGTAGAGCCTTCATTTGGTAACGAACATCCTTATGCTTTTACAAATAGCAACGGGCATCCAGAAACACTTAAGAACTTTCAGCGTATGCATTTTGATGCAGTACGACGCATTGAAATAGAGTGTTCTAAAAATTTAGGCACTACTGAGCATGGTCATCGTCATGCATATGGTTATCGCTTAGCTGAGCATGGTTTTTCACAGGTAGAAATTCAGAAAGCAATGCATCACAAAAGCCCTGATTCATGTTTGGTATACACGCAACCAACGGACGATGAAGTTAGAGAAAAAATGCGTCATATAGAAGAATTGAAATCCTAAAGGGTTAGTTTAGATGAAAAATAATAATTTTTATCCTACATTATCTGATGCATCAGCTTCAGTGAAAAAAATGGCTATTTATAATGAAGACGCGTATAAAAAAATATAGTCATCTTGATCCTGAGGTATGATCATTTCTGGTGTATGAGGAAAGTAAGTAGCAGCGTATCCTGTTGATTGATCCTAGCAGATCAACAACCAACAAGGAGTACACTGCATGACAGATAATAATATTTCTCAACTACATAA
>Ga0233426_10000640_pt1 | contig 36253 bp, 28 predicted proteins | sample SI_118_April2016_6_FD_179875 | JGI IMG/M metagenome (GOLD analysis project Ga0233426, IMG submission 179875) | Seawater microbial communities from Saanich Inlet, British Columbia, Canada - SI_118_April2016_10_MG | ecosystem: Environmental > Aquatic > Marine > Inlet | place: Canada: British... | reverse complement strand
CAACGGATAGTTTTGAATGGTTATGGTATGATGGTGTAGACGGACCTGTTGTTACGGATGAACTAGTACTTCCTGATGGAGAAAAACTTCCTGGCCAAGGTGCAATGTTTATAGGAGAAAACGGTAATCGTTTGCTTTTACCCCACTTTATGGAACTTCCTAAGCTTATAGAAGAAAAATCATATAAAACCTATGCTATTGCTGCCTATGATCCTGAAAACACTCTTGGAGAACCGATTCGAGATTATGCTAGTGAATCGCCCAAGCATTATCACGAATTTGTAGATTCATGTTTTGGTAAGTCTTCTTGCTCTGCGCCCTTTGAATATGCATCTAGATTAACAGAAACCATTCTTTTGGGAGTAATTGCAGGACGTTTTCCAAACAAGACCCTTAATTACAATAAAGAAACATCTGAATTTATAGAAGAAGAAGCTAACGAGTTTCTAAAAGGTGAACATCGCGCCTTTTAGCTATTGTTTAGTAGATTTTATTTTATCAAAGAGCCTTTCAATCGAAAGGCTCTTTTTCTGTTTATAAACACGCTGTTGACTCAATGGAATATGTTTTTACTTCATGCAAATTCAATTGTTACAATTTAACTTTTTTTAGCAAGTAAAAATTATATATTTAAATATTATAATTAATTTAAAAAACTAGGAAGGGATAAAATGAAAAAACATCATCCCCAATGAGTGCTTTAAAATCTTCATCATTTGTAAAAGCAGGGGAAAAGGTACTCGATTAAATTGCAAGTCCCGCGATGGCAATTCGTGGTTTTACTTCATTGGTGATAAAAGAATATATGAATAGTAATGAAAACAGCTTAGAATAGTTTTTTTTTATTTTAATATGCATTTTTTAATAATCAACTTTTGGTTCAATTACATAGCAATTTATTAATACAAATCTGAGTTGTTTTGGAATACTAAGTGATATCCTCGATCCAACTTTAGGGAATTTTAGTTTGTGTTACACATTTACCTTGACATTGAACTTAATTACTTTATTTGTAGTCATATTTTTTTATTGGAAATCTGCAAATTTTTCTCAAAGGCGCTATAGGAAATGAATCAATTGATTGGATTAAAAGACTTTTTAAGCAACGAAAACATGATAACGTTATTTCCGTCAGGTGGCAAAGAAAGGCAATGTAAGTGCTTATTAAGCTCTCGTGGGCAGCGAAGATTATTGCGAAGTCCTAAGAAACGTCCATCAGTCGAGTGATAACAATTATCATCAAAAGCTATAAATTTTGTAAAAACTGGGAAATAATTGGGGAACTAAAACAAAAAAGCCCTGATGTACAGAGCTTTAAAGGTATTAAACGTGAGCCAGAAGGGATTCGAACCCCTGACCGTCTCCTTAGAAGGGAGATGCTCTATCCAGCTGAGCTACTGGCCCGTAGTGTTGTTTTAGTCGGGGTGGCAGGATTCGAACCTGCGACCTCCTGCTCCCAAAGCAGGCGCGATGACCGGGCTACGCTACACCCCGATTGAACAACTATATCGCTTTTAGCAAAACGATGCGCAAATATATCTCAAAATTTATAATTTTCTATGTCGAATACCACCTAATTACAAAAAAAAATAGAATCTAAACTCATTAGAATCTAACTACCCTAATTATCAGTAAGAAACAAAAGTCTTATATCCTTTAAAACCAAGTGGATAATAAAAAAACCGCAAATCGTAAAATAACGTTTTGCGGTTGGTTAAATGCGGAGAGACAGGGACTCGAACCCTGGCGACAGTCACCCGTCGACAGATTAGCAATCTGCTCCATTACCACTCTGGCACCTCTCCTTAGGTTTCTGATAACAGAGGTGCAAATGTAAATTTTTAAATAATATTAAACAATCCTTTTCTAAAAAATTACAAGATATTTTATTCAGGATATTCTATTCTTAAGTGATAAATGTTTATCAGCTTATCAATGAAAACTTTTTTAACAATTTCGATTTCAGCTAATGTAATATTAGAATTCATAAATTGCTTTTCTTCTAATTGCATATTGATGATCTTGTTAACGAATTCCTTTAGAATCTCTACAGTAGGTTCTTTAATACTCTTAGAAGCAGCCTCCACCCCATCGGCCATCATTAAAATAGCTGTTTCTTTTGAAAAAGGTTTCGGGCCTGAATAAACAAAATCATCTTCATTGATTTCACCGGTTAATTCTTCATGTTTTTTATAGAAATAATATACTTTAGAAGTACCGTGGTGTGTTCTTATGAAATCAACTACTCGATCTGGAAGTTTAATTTTTTTTGCTACCTCCACACCTTTTATCACATGATCAATTATGATTTGTGCACTTTCTTTGGGTGATATTTCATTATGTGGAGAAATAGTTCCACGCTGATTTTCAGTAAAATAAACCGGATTATTGATTTTTCCAATATCATGATACAAAGCACCTACTCTAGTGAGCAATGCGTTTGCCCCAATCGCACTAGCTGCAGATTCCGAAAGGTTTGCGACCTGAAGTGAATGATGAAATGTTCCAGGAGCTTTGTCTGAAAATTCTTTGAAAAATGCTGAATTAGTATCTGATAATTCCAATAAAGAAACATCTGAAACTAAATTAAAGAGCTTTTCGAATAAGTAAATTAGAGGTTGAACAAATAATGTAAACACCCCATTAAGAACAAAAAGACCTAGAATATTTAAGGAAATACCTTCTATTCCTCCCTCATGGATTATAAAAAATGCAAAATAGCCAATTAGGTAAATGAAAATAATTTGCCCGATTGATATGAATAAATTAGCTCTTTTATATAATTCTGAAACTGAAAGAATAGTGACTATTCCTGCCATGATTTGAAGAAACATATACTCAAAGCTGTTAGGAACTATAAATCCAAGAATTAAAACAGTTAAAACATGAACAAACAATCCTACTCTTGAATCAAAGAAAGCTTTTAAAAGTAAAGGTAAAATACATATTGGAACAATATATAAGTATGAACTGTCAAAATTAAGAACAGTTACCGTGAAAAAAACAACTAAAATTACATTACTAAGAATAAAGGTTAGCTTCGTGTTATTATTAAAAATCACAGGACGGTATTTATATATAAATAGCATTAACATTAACAATGCTAACCCTACCAAAATAATATGTCCCAGAAGAATCCAATAGATATTAGCAACTGTATATAAACGAGTATCGTACTGGAGTTTTAATGATTCTAACTCTTGAAAGTTTGTCGCATCAATAAGCTCTTCTTTGGCAATAATTATATTCCCTGCTGGAATTAGATCTCTAGAGATAGATAGTTTAGAATATGCCGCTTCTAATTGCTGCTCATTAAATCGAATATCATACTTTAAATTAGGCTCAATACTTTCAAATAAAATTTTGTAATACAAACTTGTGTAACTAGCAAAACTAGTTGAATTGATGTTTTTATTTAAAAATTCTAATAAATCCTCTGGTCTTAAAAGCTGATCAAAATTATATTCTGTTTCAGCATGATCTTTAATTAAACTCACTTTTTCACCTCCCTCATGCTTATAATTTAATGGTAAAATTCCTTTTGAGTAAATTTCATCAATTAAGTTTAGTCCATACTCAAAATATCTTTTGTAACGTTTTGAGTTTACTGGAAAAGTAAAATATGTAGCGAAATTTTGAGTATAGGTAAATTCTACCTTTTTCTGAATAAAGGAATTAACATTAAAATAAGTAGGTAACTCTTTTTTGAGTTGTTTTTTCTCAATTGAAAGTTCTTTTTCTGTTTTTAAGATTGCGAAATCAAAAGGCGCTCTAAGGTTTTCATACTCCCAAGCCTGTCCTTTTCTGTATTCATATTTAAATTGTCCTTTCTTTGGAAAAACATACACAATGAATAAACAAGAAAATATAAACAAGAAGGCCTTGTATAGTATTGATTGATAATTAAAAAACGCCTGAAGTAATTTTTTCATATAATTTAAAACAAGATATCTTCAAAGGTAATAAAATGATTTCTTCAAACTTATTTTAAAAGTTCATCTATGCTGCTTATTAAAATTGATTATTTTAGCTTTAATTTAAACGTTTTTACATTATTTATACTTTTTTGATTTGAAGTACGGTATTTGTCCTTTGGGAATTATTCCCCTTAGAAATGATTTTAATCACAGAAGCGAGCAAGTTTCTCAACTATTATATGGGGATTGCTTTAAGATTATAGATCAAAGAAAGGACTGGTTTAAAATAAGAAATCAATGGGATGGTTATGAAGGTTGGATTACTCAAAACCAAGGTCTTGAAATTCCTGAAGAAATTTATAAAAATCAAGCTGATTTGGAAATTAAACATGCTACTAATCTAATGGATTACGTTTGTTTATCCAATTCAGAATTAGTCCCAATTCCTTTAGGGAGCGACTTGAGACTCCTTGATTTTTTAAATCACATTTTTGAAGGAGAAACTACAACTATTAAAACTAAGGAGCAATTAATTAAAAATGCATATGCATACTTACATACCCCTTATTTGTGGGGTGGGAAATCGCCAATGGGAATCGACTGCTCTGGATTCACGCAGATGGTATATAAACTCAATGGGATAGTACTTAAAAGAGATGCTTATCAACAGGCTAAGCAAGGAACTACGCTCAGCTTTATCGAAGAAAGTGAACCTGGTGATTTGGCTTTTTTTGATGACAGAGATGGGAATATTACTCATGTTGGAATTTTACTTCAAGACCACAGAATTATTCATGCTCATGGAAAGGTTAGGATAGATCCTATTGACCAAACCGGTATTTTTAATAAAGAATTACAAACGCATTCGCACAAATTACGAATGATTAAAAAGATTATTTAAAATAAAAAAACCTTCAAAATTGAAGGTTTTTTTTTATTCTATAAATAAATACTTTATCTATTCTTGTGCGTCTAAAAGTCTTTTCATTTCCATGAATCCTTCATTATCTCCGATAGTTCCATAGATATTTTTAAGGGTACGAATCGCTTCATTGTTGTTTTCAGAAACTTTAAGAAAATCTCTTAAAATTGGAATACATTCTTTGTATAAAGCTTCTCTTTTATTTGTCAGTACGTCATATTTGGCATTATCTGCTCTTGAATTTCCTAAAGAATTCATTTCTTCTACGATTGAACTTTCTTCTTCTAAGATTAATGCTACTAGGTTTAGATATGAATTTTCCATCTCAGGTTGAAGTGCTATAGCTTTTTCGTAATAGCTTCTTGCTTTCTCCTTATCGCCTAGGTCATTCGTTACAACAGCAAGGTTATAATATAAGTTCCCATTATTAGGATCTTGAGCTATTGCCTCTCCCATTAAATCCTTAAATTTTCCTTTTTCTCCTAGTTCAATATAAATATTGGCTTCTGTTAAAATCAAACCTAAGTCTGTTGGACTCTCGGCACGAGCATCTTTAACTGCTGAAATAGCCTTATCTTTTAGACCCAGTTTATTGTAAATCAATGCTATGTTTTTTACAATTTCAGGGAACTTAGATTCTGTTTCAGCTTCTCTGAAATTAGTGTAATCTTTAGTTTTCTTAAAGATGTTAAATTCAGACTCAGAAACTTCTTTTTCCGTATTGTTAGCTATTTCTGTTACAAAATACTGCTTCTTAACTCCTGTGTATTTGACGTCTCTTAAAATAGAATAATACTCAATTGCTAACTCATAGTCTGGAGCATTAACAGCATTACTCGCTGCGTAATAAAGATAATCAATATTAACAACAGGATCAATGGTATAAGCTAAGTGTAAATTCTTTGCAGATAAAACATATTGCTTCTCTTCAGACTGTTGAATGGATGCGTTTACTACCTCAGAAACTATATTTTGCTGCAAATCAGCTATTTTAAGCTTTAACTTAGAATTTTTCTTTGCTAAAAGAAGATAGTCATAAGCCAATTGAAACTCACTGTTAGCAAGAGAAATCTGGGAACGTAAAAAATTATATTCAGATGCATACTTTAACTCAGAGCCTTCTAAAATTGTTTGATTAGCATCAAGAGAAGCTGATGCTTCTGCAGTTTTTCCAGCTTTATATAATTTCTGGGCTTGTTTCAACTCCTTTTTTTGAGCCCAACTGAAGGAGACTACAAGCGTAAATAAAAATGTAAAAAAATGTTTCATTTAAGGGTATTGTTTGGTTTTCTAATTTATTGGTTATTATTTTCTTCAGTATTTAAATCCTTCGCAGGTTGATCCTCTCCATCAGTTACTTCAGGAATCTCTTCATCATCTTTCATTACTTTCGCAACTGCAGCAATCGTATCAGATCCTTTGAGGTTAATTAACTTAACTCCTTGTGTTGCTCTCCCCATTACTCTTAAGTCGGCAACATCCATTCTAATTGCAATTCCTGACTTATTAATAATCATAAGATCATCTAGGTCAGAAACGTTTTTAATCGATACTAGCTCACCTGTTTTTTCGGTAATTGAAAGGGTTTTCACTCCTTTTCCTCCACGATTTGTTGTTCTGTAATCGTCTAAGCTTGATCGCTTCCCGTATCCGTTTTCAGATACAACGAGTATTTCAGTTTCAGGGTCGCTAACAGAAACCATTCCTACTAGCTCGTCGTTTGCTCCGTTTAAAGTAATTCCTCTTACTCCAGATGCATTTCGACCCATAGGACGGGTTTTATCTTCCTCAAAACGAATTGCTTTTCCAGACTTAACAGCTAATAAAATTTGACTGTTTCCAGTTGTTAGTTTAGCTTCTAACAATTCGTCGTCGTCTTTAATTGTAATGGCATTAATACCATTAGCTCTAGGGCGAGAATATTGTTCTAGCAAAGTCTTTTTAACTTGACCTTTTTTGGTTGCCATAATCACATAGTGACTGTTGATATAGTCTTCGTCCTTAAGATCTTGTGTGTTAATGAAGGCTTTTACCTTATCGTCTTGCTCAATGTTAATTAAGTTTTGGATCGCTCTACCTTTTGCAGTTTTAGATCCTTCAGGGATTTCATATACACGCATCCAGAAACACTTCCCTTTTTGTGTAAAGAACAACATATATTGATGGTTAGTTCCAACAAATAAATGCTCTAAAAAGTCTTCGTTTCTTGTTGTTGAAGCTTTTTGTCCAACACCTCCTCTATTTTGTGTTTTGTATTCAGACAAAGGAGTACGTTTAATATATCCTGCATGAGAAATTGTAATGACTACCTTTTCATCTGGAATCATATCTTCGATACTGAAGTTTCCTCCTGCAAATTCTATAACTGATCTTCGCTCATCACCGTACTTTTCTTTAATCACAATCAACTCGTCTGTTATGATTTGCATTCTACGATCTTTTTTATCAAGAATATCTTTAAGATCTTCGATCGTTTTCATTAATGCATCATACTCTGCACGTAGTTTGTCTTGTTCAAGACCTGTAAGTTGTCTCAATCGCATTTCAACGATTGCTTTGGCTTGAATTTCAGATAACTTAAAGTTTTCTATTAATTTTGCTCTTGCTTCATCTGCATTAGAAGAAGATCGAATTAAAGCGATTACTTTATCAATATTGTCTGAAGCAATAATAAGACCCTCTAAAACATGAGCTCTTTCTTCTGCTTTTTTAAGTTCAAACTTAGTTCTTCTTACAACTACTTCGTGACGATGTTCAACAAAGTAATGAATCATTTCTTTCAAGTTCAATAACTGCGGACGTCCGTTTACAAGTGCAATATTGTTAACGCTGAAAGAAGATTGAAGTGAGGTGTACTTAAATAGTTTATTTAAAACAATATTAGGAACTGCATCACGTTTCAAGATATAAACAATTCGCATTCCATTTCGATCCGATTCGTCCCTGATATTAGAAATACCTTCTATTTTTTTATCGTTTATTAATTCAGCGGTTTTTCTTATCATCTCCGCTTTGTTAACCTGATATGGTATTTCGGTTACAATGATACACTCACGACCGTTAACCTCTTCGATAATTGCCTTAGCGCGCATTACAATTTTACCTCTTCCTGTGTGGAAAGCTTCCTTAACTCCATCGTAACCATATATGGTTCCTCCGGTTGGAAAATCTGGAGCTTTGATTGTTTGGATTAACTCATCGATAGAAATATCGTTATCGTTAATGTATTGAATAGTACCATCAATAACTTCTGTTATGTTATGAGGCGGCATGTTAGTTGCCATTCCAACAGCAATTCCTGAAGCACCGTTTATTAAAAGTGTTGGGACTCTTGTTGGAAGTACTTTGGGCTCTTTTAAAGTATCGTCAAAATTCAATTGGTGATCCACAGTGTCTTTATCAATGTCAGCGAGTAAATCTTCTGACATCTTACGCATGCGGGCTTCTGTATATCGCATTGCTGCTGGGCTATCCCCATCAACAGAACCAAAGTTACCTTGACCGTCTACCAATAAATAACGTAAGCTCCACTCTTGAGCCATTCGTACCATTGCATCATAAACAGAAGTATCTCCATGGGGATGATACTTTCCAAGTACTTCTCCAACAATCCTTGCAGACTTCTTATAAGCAGTGGAGGATCGAATTCCTAGTTCATGCATTCCAAATAAAACGCGTCGGTGTACTGGTTTTAAACCATCCCTCACATCGGGAAGAGCACGTGACACAATGACAGACATTGAATAATCAATGTAAGCCGATTTCATTTCATCTTCAATTTTGATTGGAATAAGTTTTTCGCCTTCAGCCATAAATTTGTAATTTTTAATACTAACTGCTAAAATATGTATTTAAACTATAAATACTAATTGATTTGATAGTTTTTGTACTTGAATTTATCAACATTAATTTGGACAATAATATGTAAAAATTAACGCCATCCTTCTTTGGTATTTCAAAAATATTTTGTCTATTAGCTATAGTATACATTCAAGTGGAATAGTTTTTGAGTTATTTAATGATAATGAAATATAATAGATATGGACGATAATTTTTCACCAAGAGTAAAAGATGTTATTTCCTTCAGTAAGGAAGAAGCTTTGCGATTAGGTCATGACCATATTGGAACCGAGCACCTTATGCTTGGTATACTAAGAGATGGCGAGGGGAAAGCAATTTCAATACTGAATGCAATTGATGTAGATCTAGACAATCTAAGAAGAAAAGTAGAGATCTTAAATCCAGCTCTTTTAGACAGTTCTGGAATTGGTAACTCAAAGAAAAACTTACACTTAACTCGTCAAGCTGAACGAGCTTTGAAAACAACCTTTCTTGAAGCAAAATTGTTTCAAAGTGATTTAATTAACACAGCTCACTTGTTGTTGTGCATTTTGAGGAATGAAAATGACCCTACAACTAAACTGCTTGAAAAACTAGATATTAACTACGATTTAGCAAAAGAACAATTTAAGCTTTTACTAACTTCCGACAACAAATACAATGACTTCAATCCATCGGCCTCTTTCTCCGACGAAAAGGAAGATGATGCAGAGGAAAATAAAGAAAATCCTTTCGTTCCTACTTTAGAAACAGCAAAAGGAAAAAAATCTAAAACTCCAGTTCTAGATAATTTTGGGAAAGACATTACAGCATTAGCTCGAGAAGATAAGCTTGATCCTGTTGTTGGCCGTGAAAAAGAAATTGAACGAGTTTCTCAGATTTTAAGTAGACGTAAAAAAAACAACCCTTTGTTGATTGGAGAACCAGGTGTTGGGAAATCAGCAATTGCAGAAGGTTTGGCTTTGAGAATTGTTGAGAAAAAAGTATCTCGTGTACTTTATGGTAAGAGATTAGTGTCACTTGATCTTGCCAGCTTAGTCGCTGGAACAAAATATAGAGGACAATTCGAAGAACGAATGAAAGCGGTCATGAATGAGTTAGAAAAAAACGATGACATCATTCTTTTTATAGATGAAATCCACACGATTGTCGGAGCCGGTGGGGCTACCGGAAGCCTTGATGCTTCTAATATGTTTAAACCTGCCCTTGCCCGTGGGGAAATTCAATGCATTGGAGCAACTACTTTGGATGAATACAGACAAAGTATCGAAAAAGATGGAGCTCTAGAGAGACGTTTTCAAAAAGTAGTCGTTGAACAAACGAGCGAAGAAGAAACTATTGAGATTCTGAAAAACATAAAGGAAAAATATGAAAGTCATCATAATGTTTCATTCACAGATGAAGCAATTGTAGCTTGCGTAGAACTAACCAGCCGTTATGTATCCGATCGTTTTCTGCCAGACAAAGCAATTGACGCATTAGATGAAGCAGGTTCTCGAGTTCATATAAACAATATGAATGTTCCACAAGATGTAATTGATTTAGAGGAAGAACTCGAACGTGTAAAAGAACACAAAAATGAAGTTGTTAAAAAGCAAAAATACGAGGAAGCAGCTAAACTAAGAGATGATGAAAAGAGGGTTGAAAAAAACCTTTTATCAGCTCAGGAAAAATGGCATGAAGAATCTAAATTAAACCGAGTTGTTGTTACAGAAACTCATATATCTGATGTGGTTTCAATGATGACTGGTATTCCGGTTAACAAAATTGTAAAATCTGAGAAAAACAAACTCTCTAAGCTAGGAGATATCATTGGGTCTAAATTGATTGGCCAACAAGATGCAGTTGAAAAAGTTGTAAAAGCAATTCAACGTAATCGTGCAGGTCTTAAAGCTGCTGATAAACCCATCGGTTCTTTTATATTCTTAGGTCAAACAGGAGTAGGAAAAACTCAACTTGCAAAAATTCTCGCAAGTGAAATGTTTGAATCTGAAGAAAATTTGATCCGTATTGACATGAGCGAATACATGGAGAAATTTGCGATATCTAGATTAATTGGTGCTCCTCCAGGTTATGTAGGATATGAAGAAGGTGGGCAGTTAAGTGAGAAAGTTAGGCGTAAACCCTACTCTGTTATTTTACTTGATGAAGTTGAAAAAGCACACCCGGATGTATTTAATATGCTCCTTCAGGTTCTAGATGATGGTTTTTTGACAGACAGTTTAGGAAGAAAAATAAACTTCCAAAATACAATCATCATAATGACTTCAAACATCGGAGCCCGAAAGCTTAAAGACTTTGGTACAGGCGTAGGATTTTCGACTGCTGCACAAAAGGCACAAACAGATGATATTGAGCGAGGAGTTATTGAAGGTGCCTTGAAAAAGACTTTTGCTCCTGAATTTCTAAACAGAGTTGACGATATTGTAATCTTCAACAGTCTTGAAAAAGAGGATATCATGAAGATTGTAGATTTAGAATTGAAGAAACTCGAAACTAGAGTAAATAAACTGGGATATAAATTTAAACTTTCTAAGAAAGCTAAAGAATTTATTGGAGATAACGGTTTTGACAAAAAGTATGGCGCCAGACCGCTTTCCAGAGCAATTCAAAAGTACATTGAAGATATAATTGCTGAGGAAATTGTTAACAGTAGAACCAAAGAAGGTGATGTTTTTAAACTGGATTGGGACGGAAAATCAGAAAAATTATCTTTAGAAATAAATGCTTAAAATAACACCAATACCCTTTTTTACGAATAATTCGTTTTTAAGGGTTTTTTTGCTTAAAATAAAAGGCTAAAATGTTTCAAATCAGATGCATTTGGATTATTTTTGCACTATGAATAATAAAATTAACGTTTTATTGACCGATAATACCCTCAACACTCTAATGTTGAGCACTGCCCCTAATTTTAATTCAACTACAGTTACAACAACCCCTTAGGGGTTATAATTATATATCTGTAGATCTTGAATTTATTTCACAAAAACATAAAAAACTCACTTATACACTCAAAAGGTTTAGACATACAAACCTATTTAAACCTAAACAAAATTTCGTAAAATGAAAATTCTAAAATTTGGTGGTACATCTGTCGCCAATTCTAAAAATATAGCTCAAGTTGCCTCAATTGTTTCAAATGTTAATGAAAAAAATGTAGTTGTAGTCTCCGCATTAGGAGGAGTTACCGATCTTCTACTAGAAGCTCTCGATATAGCGGTATCTGGTGACTCTAACTTTGTTGATACACTGAAAAAAATTGAAGAACGTCATCTAGAACCTATTAGGGCCTCTATCCCTGCTCAAAGCCAAAGCAGTTCAATTAGCTTTTTAAAATCAGAGCTCAATCATTTAGAAACCATCTTAGAAGGAGTGATGATGCTTAAAGAAACTACTCCCAGGACGATTGCAAAAGTTAGTTCCTATGGAGAAATTTTATCAAGTAACATCATCAATGAAATATTTAAAGTTAACAATATAGATGTTGCTTTAAAAGATGGTAGAGATTTAATTGAAACTCAAATTCAAGGAAATAAATCTATTGTTAATTGGAGTTCTACCCAGAATAAAATTGATGCCTTTTTTAAAAACAACAATTCAAAAACTAACTTAGTGCCAGGGTTTGTTGCTAGAGATGCCGATGGAAACTCTTCGACACTTGGACGTGGTGGTTCAGATTTTACTGCTGCTATTTTAGCCTATGCTTTAAATGCAGAGATACTTGAAATTTGGACAGATGTTAGTGGAATGTATACTTCTAATCCCAAACTTGTTAAACAAGCCACACCCATAAATAAATTATCGTATTTCGAGGCTATGGAACTTTCACATTTTGGTGCCAAGGTAATTTTTCCTCCTACTCTTCAGCCACTTGTAGAAAAACAAATCCCGGTTTTAATAAAAAACACATTTGCTCCAGACGATCTTGGAACTAGAATAGACAATTCGGCTAATGACTCAAGTAATGTTGTGGTTAAAGGAATCAGTCATATTGGTGAAATTAGTTTAATAAGCCTTGAAGGAAGTGGAATGGTAGGAATTCCAGGATTTTCTAAGAGACTTTTTGAAGTTCTTTCAGTTTCAAATATTAATGTAATCATGATCACTCAAGCTTCTTCTGAGCATTCGATTTGTATTGCGGTAAGAAGTGAAGATGATTTAAAAGCTAAAGAAGTAATTGATACAGAGTTTGCTTTTGAAATTTCTTTACAAAAGGTAGTTCCTGCAAGTATTGAAAATAATCTTGTAAATGTTGCTATAGTTGGTGATAACATGAAAAATCATCAAGGAATAAGTGGCAAAATGTTTAGTTCTCTTGGAGCGAATAATGTGAACATTAGAGCGATTGCTCAGGGTGCGTCAGAACGAAACATTTCGATCATGATAAACAAAAAGGATACACAAAAGGCTTTAAATACCTTACATGAAACCTTTTTTGAAAATGATGTCAAAGAGCTCAACCTATTCATAATAGGTGTTGGTAATGTAGGTAGTAAACTTCTTGAGCAAATTGAAAAACAGAAACAATATCTTGAGGATAATTTACTTTTAAGAATCAGAGTTATTGCGATCTCTAATTCAAGAAAAATGATCCTAGGGAATGAATCTCTTGATCTAAACAATTGGGAAAAAAATCTTGAAAACGGCGTACAAGCAGATATAAATGCCTTTTTTAGTCATGTCAAAGGATTGAATTTAAGAAATAGCATATTTGTAGACAATACTGCAAACGACTCTATTGCATATGAATATGAGCGTTACCTGAATAATAACATTGGTGTTGTAACATGTAACAAGATTGCGTGTGCAGATAGCTTAGAGAATTATAAAAACTTAAAAAGATCTTCAAGAAAATACGGAAGTCCTTTTTTATTCGAAACAAATGTAGGAGCTGGCCTTCCAATAATTGATACCTTGAATAATTTAATTGCATCTGGAGATCAAATCGTTAAAATTCAGGCTGTACTTTCTGGTAGTTTAAATTTTGTATTTAATAACTTCAAAGAAGGAACTGAATTCAAAGATGTTGTTGTTCAAGCTCAAAAAGAAGGGTATACAGAACCCGATCCAAAAATAGATCTAAGTGGTATTGATGTTGCTCGGAAAATTTTGATTTTAGCAAGAGAAAGTGGAATGAAAATAGAACTTGATCAAATAGAAAATGTTCCTTTTCTTCCAAAAGAATGCTTAGATACACCGGACAACAATAGCTTCTTTGAATCCTTGATTACTCATAAGGACCACTTTGATCGTTTATTATCAAAAGCAGATGCTAAAGGTGCGCGTTTAAAATACGTTGCGCAATTAGAAAATGGAATCGCTAAAGTAGGTCTTCAAGAAATCCCTGAAGGTCATGATTTTTACAATCTTGAAGGAAGTGATAACATTATCTTATTTTACACCAACCGTTATATTAATCAGCCTTTAATTGTAAAGGGTGCTGGTGCTGGTGCTGAAGTTACTGCATCTGGTATTTTTGCAGATATTATTAGAATTGGTAAACGATAGGTTATGAATGAAATTAAAATATTTTGTCCTGCCAGCGTAGCGAACGTTTCTTGCGGCTTTGATGTTCTTGGTTTTTGCCTAGATCAAGTTGGAGACGAAATGATTATCCGAAAAACAGACAAAAAAGGGATTCATATCCTAAAAATTGAAGGACAAGATTTACCCTTGGAAACTCACAAAAATGTAGCTGGAGTTGCTGCTTTAGCTCTTTTAGAAAAACATGAAGCTCCTTGTGGTTTTGAAATTGAAATTTACAAGAAAATTAAAGCAGGAAGCGGTATTGGAAGCAGTGCAGCAAGTTCAGCAGGAGCTGTTTTTGGAATAAATGAACTCCTAGGAAGACCTTTCACGAATAAAGAATTAATAAATTTTGCAATGAAGGGTGAAGAACTAGCGAGTGGTTCTGCTCATGCAGATAATGTTTCTCCTGTATTACTTGGGGGCTTTACATTGGTTCGATCTGCTAAGCAAGCCGATGTTATTGCGTTGCCGAGTCCTTCTGAATTATACGCTACTGTTTTACATCCTAAAATTGAACTTAAAACATCGGATGCAAGAGCAGTTTTAAAGAAAAATATTTTACTTGAAAAAGCAATAGAACAATGGGGTAATCTTGCAGCTTTGGTAAGTGGTTTATATTCGGAAGACTATGAGTTAATCGGAAGATCTTTAGTCGATGTAGTAATAGAGCCTCACAGATCAGCATTAATTCCAGGTTTTAAAAACTTAAAAGAAGCAGCAATACAAAACGGTGCTTTAGGTAGTGGGATTTCTGGATCAGGTCCCTCAATTTTTGCCTTGAGCAAAGGGGAAAATACTGCCCAAATAGTTGGAGAATCAATGTCGAAAGAATTCAAATCTTTGGATATTGATTTTGAAATACACATCTCAAAGATTAACCCTAAGGGTATTCATATTATTTCATCAAAATGATTTACAACAGCTTAAATAACAAATCAGAACCTGCTAAATTTGAGGAAGCAGTAGTTCGAGGTATCGCTCCAGATAGAGGATTATATTTTCCCGAAAAAATACATCGATTACCTGATTCATTTTTTAAAAATATTGAATCGAAATCTATTCCTGATATTGCATATGATGCAATTGCTCCTTTTCTTGAGGGAAGTATACCTGAATTAGAACTTAAAAAAATAATCTCTGAAACTCTTGACTTTGAATTTCCTGTCATTCCCATCCATGACAATATAGGAACTCTAGAATTATTTCAAGGACCAACACTAGCTTTTAAGGATGTCGGAGCTCGCTTTATGGCGCGTTGTTTAGGGTATTTTAATAAAGAAAATTCAAGTCAAAAAGTAACCGTACTTGTAGCAACTTCTGGAGATACAGGAGGTGCTGTTGCTAACGGTTTTTTAGGCGTTTCTGGTATTGAAGTTATTATCCTCTATCCTAAAGGAAAAGTAAGTAAAGTACAAGAACAACAGCTAACTACCTTAGGACAAAACATTACCGCTCTTGAAGTGAACGGAACCTTTGACGATTGTCAAGACATGGTTAAAACTGCTTTTTTAGACCAAGAAATAACAACTCAAAAACAATTAACGTCAGCTAATTCGATTAATGTAGCTCGTTGGTTACCTCAAATGTTCTACTATTTTATTGCTTACAGGGAACTTAAGAAACACAATAAACCACTCGTTATATCAGTTCCTAGTGGAAATTTTGGGAATATTTGCGCAGGTTTAATGGCGCATCAAATAGGACTTCCTATTGATCATTTTGTGGCAAGTACTAACATTAATGATGTTGTTCCTGATTATTTAAAAACAGGAGTATACAAACCTATTAAATCTTCACCGACTATTTCAAATGCAATGGATGTTGGTGATCCTTCAAATTTCATAAGAATCTTAAAGATTTTTGGGAATAACTTTGAAAACCTTAAAGAAATGTTATCAGGATATCGATATACTGATGAAGAAACAAGAGTGGCATTAAAAGAAATACACCAAACCTCGGGATATGTTGCAGATCCGCATGGAGCTGTTGGATATTTAGGATTAAAGGATTATTTAAAAAATCATCCTGATAAATATGGTGTATTTTTAGAAACTGCTCATCCTGTTAAATTCTTAGATACTGTTGAAGAAACTTTGGACATCAAAGTTGAAGTTCCTGAAAGACTAAAAGAAACCTTATCTAAAACTAAAAAAAGTATTGAAATAAATGATTATCAAGGTTTAAAAAGTTTTTTAATCCACTAACTATTCATCAATATTAGGGAGTAGAAATTGATCTAATGGACTTGATTCTTTCATAAGTTCTTCAATTGCTTGCCAAGACCTGGGTGCATTTGAAGAAAGATTAATCGGTCCGTTTTCTGTAATCATTATGTCATCTTCAATTCGAATTCCTATTCCCCACCACTTTGGGTCGCAGGGACTATTTTTAGGGATATATATACCAGGTTCTACAGTAATTACAGCATTTGCTTTTAAAGGACCAAAATTGGTTAAATCATGAACATCTAGACCAATATGATGGGACGCTCCGTGAGGATAATAGGTTCTAAAATCCGCCTTTGATTTAATGATTCCGAGGCTCATTAAACCCGCTTTAACTACTTCTTGGGTTGCTTTTGTTATTGAACCTAAGGTACTACCAACTTTAGAGGCATCAATCCCTGCATTTTGAGCATCATAAACAATTTGGTATACTTGTTTTTGTAATTCGGAAAAAGAACCATCTTTAGGGATTGTTCGGGTAATATCTGCGGTGTAGCCTTCGTACTCAGCTCCCAAATCCATTAATATCAAATCGGAATCTAAACCAACATCATCATTTTCTATATAATGCAAAACACAAGCATTTGAACCCGCTCCTACAATCGAGGGATAACCTTCATAAGCAGCACCATATTTTTTGAATACAAATTCATGAATTCCTTGAATTTCTCTTTCAGACATATTTGGACGCATTGCCTTCATAACTTCACGTTGTCCAACCACTGAAATATTAATTGCCTTTTTAAGCAATATAAGCTCCTCCTCTGTTTTTATTTCTCGTTGATCTCCTAATAGTTGACTCAATAACTCTACATCAAAATACTGATCCTTTAATAGAAAGGCAACTTGCATTTTCAAATCATCTGGAACAGCAAGTGAAGATGATTTTAAGAAATCTTGAATTGCAGGATCGTTACCAATAGATTCATTTCGACTCGAATACCATTCAATTTCTTTCTTTAAAGATGATACATCTTCCTCAGCAACAGTTCGTATACTGCTTAGTAATCGATGACGTAATCGATTAAAGTTTTGAGGGTAGTTTACATTCTCTTTAAAAGTTCTTTGTAAATCATATAAATCGTAAGGATCGTTCTTGTTATCTCGAACATCATTCTGAAAATCAAAAATTAAAACTTCTTCAAAAGCTGTAAAATTACTTTGACTTTCAATAAAGTCTGATCGCAGTAAAAACCGATCTATACCAAGCTTTGACGCTCCCTCTAATCCCAATCTATATCCATTCCATTGTTCTTTAAAAGGGTCTCTTTCTTGAATATAAAGTTGTTCTGTATAACTACCTTGTTCATCAATTTGAGAGTTTTTATACAATACTAAAACTGCGTGGGGTTCTTTAAAACCTGTTAAATAATAAAAGTTCGGATCTTGATGAAAAACATAGTCTACATCATTCGCTCTATTTCGCACCGGATTTGCAAACAAAACAGCTACGCTATTTGCTGGCATTTTTGATCGAAGAGCTGCTCTTTTAGATTTGTGAAATTCAGGTTTTAAAACTGATTCTTGAGCAGTTACACTAAAAAAAGATAAAAAAAGGAATATTAAACTAGTTGATAATTTTGGCATATACATTTTATTTAATCAAATATAAATAAGTAAAAACAACTTATCTTTACCTTCAAATATACCAATTAATAAAAAGATTTAAATGTTAAAAACATCGCTTTATGATACGCATATTGCTCTTGGAGCTAAAATGGTTTCTTTTGGAGGTTTTCTTATGCCGGTTCAGTATGAAGGAGTAACTAAAGAGCATCTTCGTGTAAGAGAAAATCTAGGTGTTTTTGACGTTTCTCATATGGGAGAATTTTTTGTTGAAGGTCCTAACGCACTTCCCTTACTTCAGCATATTTGCAGTAACGATATTTCAAAATTAATTCCTGGAAAAGCTCAGTATAATTATTTACCGAACAGTTCCGGTGGAGTTGTTGATGATCTAATCGTATACAAAATATACGATTCAAAATACCTGCTCGTACTTAATGCCTCTAACATTGAAAAAGATTGGGAATGGATTAGAAAACAAAATGAAGAGTTTAATGCAGATATCAAAAATGAATCTGACGCTTATTCGTTGTTGGCAATTCAAGGGCCTAAAGCAATTGAAGCCATGCAATCACTTTCGGATGTTGACTTAAATGCTCTTCCATTCTACGCACATAAAACAGGAACTTTTGCGGGTGTTGAGGGAGTCTTGATCGCTACCACGGGATATACCGGATCAGGAGGATTAGAACTATATATTCAGAATGAAAACATTAAACAGGTTTGGGATGAAGTATTTGAAGCTGGAGCATCTTACGGAATTGCTCCAATTGGTCTTGCAGCCCGAGATACCTTACGCCTTGAAATGGGGTATTGCCTCTATGGAAATGAAATATCGGAAACACAATCTCCAATTGAAGCTGGACTAGGTTGGGTAACTCGTCCTGATACTAACTTCATAAATTCAGAAAAAATTGGTGTTGAAAAAAAGGAAGGAACCCCAAAAAAATTAATTGGTTTTCAGTTAGAAGAAAGAGGGATTCCTAGATCAGGTCATTTCTTATTTGATGTGAATGGAAATCAAATTGGGACAGTAACTTCTGGAACACAAGCTCCGAGTCTTGGAAAAGGAATCGGATTAGGATATGTTATATCGGAGTTTAGTTCTGTTGGTTCTAAAATAAAACTGCAAGTAAGAAACAAAATGTTAAATGCAACTGTAGTTTCCCTTCCCTTTTATAAAGATTAATAAGGTTTCTATTGAAAAAAATTCTAATTCTTGGAGCAAGTGGCTTTATTGGCAATTGCCTTTACAGAGAATTACACCCTTATTTTGACCTATACGGAACTTATAATAGCTCCAATCGTTTTTCTAAACAGCATAACTTCTTTCATTATGATCTGGAAGAGGATCAAATTCTATCCGTTGTTAAAAAAGTAAAACCACAGCTTATTATTTCATGTTTAAGAGGGTCTTTTGCGTCTCAAGTTTCTTGTCACGAAAAACTAGTAGATTATATAAATCATTTTGATTGTAGATTAATGTTCTTCTCTTCAGCAAATGTTTTCGATGCATTTGAGCACTACCCCTCTTATGAATTTGATAAAACTTTATCTGAAAGCCCTTATGGGAAGTATCAGATTAAAATTGAAAACAGCTTACTAAAACTCCTCCCAAGTAAATATGTCATAGGAAGGCTTCCGATGGTTTTCGGAACAAATGCACCCAGAGTTAAAAAGATCGATAATCAAGTTAAAAATGGAATACCCATAGAAGTATTTCCAAATACAATTATTAATGTAAACAGTGATCGTAGATTAAGTCAGCAAATACATTATATCATCAATCAGAAACTAACTGGAGTTTTTCATTTAGGAAGTTCTGATTTAATTACACACTTCGATTTTATAAAACGAATTGTAGCGAGAAGGAAATTAGAAGGAGCTATTTATAAACAAATTTATACAAGAAATGATATGCGATATCTTGTAGCACTCCCAAAAAACAACAAACTTCCAGAACATCTTCATGTTTCTTATGAATCCATACTTGAAGATTTATATTTACCCTAAAGGTGTTTTATGTAGAACAATACTTTTTTATATTTGTAAATAACAAAAAAAAGGAAATGGGTAGAGCATTTGAATTTAGGAAAGCAAGAAAAATGAAACGTTGGTCGGCAATGGCTAAAACCTTTACTCGAATTGGTAAAGATATTGTTATTGCAGTAAAAGAAGGAGGGCCAGATGCTGACAATAATGCTCGATTAAGAGCAGTAATTCAAAATGCTAAAGCTGCCAACATGCCTAAGGACAATGTTGAGCGCGCCATTAAAAAAGCTTCTGATAAGAATACCGAAAACTACAAAGAGGTTTTATTTGAAGGATATGCTCCTTTTGGGATTGCAGTTTTGGTTGAAACCGCAACAGACAATAACAACAGAACCGTTGCTAACATCAGAAGTTATTTTAACAAGGCAAACGGAAACTTAGGAACTTCTGGTTCGGTAGAATTTATGTTTGACCGTACTTGTAACTTTAGAATTAATCCTGAAAACATCGATCCAGAAGAACTAGAACTTGAGTTCATTGATGTAGGGGTCGAAGAAGTTTTTGCAGATGAAGATGGTGTTCTCTTATATGGACCCTTTGAGAACTTTGGTGCTATTCAAAAAGAATTAGAAAATCGATCTTTCGAAATTCTATCTTCCGGATTCGAAAGGATCCCTCAGACACTTACTAAATTAAGTGCTGAACAAATCGAAGAAGTTGAAAAACTAATTGAAAAAATTGAAGAAGATGATGATGTAATGAATGTTTATCATAATCTTGACCTTACAGACCAAGCGTAGCATTTTCTAGGTTTTTCCCCACTACACCTTTAAAATAAGATTTCATTTTATGAAAATCTTTTTCTATATCCTTTGTTGGAGTAAATACAGGGTAAAAGACTACTTCTCTTTTCGAATAATCAAATGCTACTAACTGAATGGGCACATTTGCTCCTTTTGCTATATAATAAAAACCTGTCTTCCAGTCGTCAACTCGTTTCCTGGTACCTTCTGGAGCAATTGCTAATCTGAATGTGTCTCGTTCGTTATAGATCTTTACAATTCCTTCTACAACATTTTGATTCCCGGCTCTATTTAATGGTGCTCCACCCAACCCCTTAAAAAACCAGGAGGTTAAAGGATTGAATAATTCTTTTTTACCAACGTAATTAATTTCTTCTTTGATTATGGAACGAATCATGATTGCAAGAACAAAATCATAATTACTTGTATGCGGAAAAACAGCAACAACAACTTTTGGTAAATCAGCAAACGACCCCACAGTTTTCCATTTAAGAATCTTAATTAAAATTAGTTTTGAAAAAAAACGGAACATATAGATTTTACGATTTGTTATTTAAAAATTGCTGAGCTTTTATTAGGTCTTCAGGAGTATCTATTCCAATTGCAGCTTGGTCGGTTAAGACCATTTTCATTTTCTTTCCCTGTTCTAAATACCGAATACATTCAATTTTTTCAGCTTGTTCTAAGGGAGTCATATCTGAATGACTAAAATGAATTAAAGCTTCTTTTCTAAAGGCATAAACACCCAAGTGTTTATGATATAACTGAGGAATATTTGTAGCTCGATAAAAAGGAATTGGACTTCTAGAAAAATATAAAGCAAAATTATTCTGATCTACAATTACCTTTACATTATTTGGATTTTGAATTTCATCTTTCTCTACAAGAGGAATCATTAAGGATCCTAAATCAATTTCTTTGTTTGAGTCATTTTTGAAAACATCCAGTAAAGCGCTTAGACTTGGCTCGTTTAAAAAAGGTTCGTCCCCTTGAATATTAACTACTATGTCAGCGTCAGTATTCAACACAGACTCTGCAATTCGATCACTACCACATTCGTGTTGTTTGATACTCCTAAATACTTTTCCGCCCAAAGATTTAATTTCTTGCTGTATTGCATCACTGTCAGTTGCTACAATTACTTCAGAAAAAAGCTCTGTATTGATGACATTCTGATAGGTGTGTGCAATTACGGTTTGACTACCAAGTTTCTGCATTAGTTTTCCAGGAAATCTTGATGCTTGATATCGCGCCGGAATAACTGCTATTACTTTCATATTGAATAGATGTTTATCAAAAATACTAAGAGCGTTTTAAACTTAGGGTCAAGTTGGGGATTAATTGACAAAAAAATCATTCTTAAAACCAACGAGGTATAAATTTGATTGCGCTCTAGTTATAGCGGTATAGAGCCATCTAAAATAACTTAAATCTGTACCCTCTGGAAGATAAGGTTGTTCAATAAAAACATTTTTCCATTGCCCTCCCTGTGACTTATGGCACGTTATTGCGTAAGAATATTTTACCTGTAAAGCGTTGAAATAAGGGTTGTTTTTAACAGCCCTAAATCTTTTGTACTTAGAAGTTAAATGGATATAATCTTCTTGAACAGCTTGATACAACTCATTCCCTTCTTCATAGGTTAAAGATGGACTCTCAGAGGTAAGTGTATCGAGCAGGAGGACTGTTTCAAAAGGTTTTTCTTCTGGATAATCAACCAACTGAACTTCTACTGTTGCGAATTTAAAATTATAAAGATCATGATGACTTATAATTCTCAAAACCTTAATTAAATCTCCATTGGCTATAAATCCAGGATCTGATTCCGGTTCTAACCAAAAATAATTATTCTTAACAACCATCAATTGATCCCCAACGGATAGTTCTGCTTCTAGAAATAAAATTCTACTTCGAATTTGCTGGTTATACAAATTTGCCCTCTTATTAGATCTTACGATAAATACAGTATCTTCTAGTCCATCGTTTCGAAGCGCATCGTCTAGTAATTCAAGAATTTCATTTCCGTCTTGTAACCTGAGTACATCAGTTCCAACTGAAAGATCAAAAGAATATGAATCTAAATAATCCGTTTCCATTTGAGTTCTTAGTTGGGTTGCATTAGTCAAAATTCCAGAATCTTGACTTTGTCGAACTACTTCCTTCAATTCTGATTCTGTAATTTGTTTATTAAACTGTCTTTCTAGATAATCAGCATCTAAAGCTGGACTAATGTTTAAATGGACTGGTGGCAACTGAGCAGGGTCACCCACCAACAATAACTTACAATTCAAACCCGCATCTACATATTGCATCAAATCATCTAATAATGATCCGTTTTCAAATAACTTAGCACTTTGACGATCATCTCCAATCATAGAAGCCTCATCTACAATAAAAAGAGTGTTTTTAAATTTATTCGGCTTTAAAACAAACTTCACCCCGGAACCTTGTTCCGCTTTGGTATAATAAATTTGTTTGTGAATCGTAAAAGCCTTTTTGTTAGAATAACCTGCAATAACCTTTGCTGCTCTTCCGGTTGGAGCCATGAGAACAGATTTAAAGTTGGCGTGAATTAAATACCTAACTAAGTGTCCAATTAAGGTAGATTTACCCGTACCTGCATATCCTTTCAATAAATAAAGAACCTGCTTTTCTTTGGTAAATAAAAAAGAAACTATCGATTCTAACCAGTGTTCTTGAGACTGAGTAGCATCAAAAGGGAATTTATCTCTGAGTAGGTTTTTAAATTCTGGAGAATCCATTAGGTGATTTTAATTTTTGGGAAGATAATTCATTTCGTAAATACTTTTATGAATAAAAAAAAATTGTAGATTTGTTTTCAAGAAAAAATTTTAAAATGAAGATTGCATTACAAGCTGTACTATGGATTTTAATCGTTTTTTTTAGTTATAAAATTTATGACTCTATTAACGGACCAATTAACTTTAATGAAACCAAAAACGAACGTTACGCTGACGTAATATCTCGTTTAAAAGAAATTAGAAAAGCTCAAATTGCGCATAAAGATGTTAAAGGTTTTTATGCAAATAATTTTGATAGCCTTGTTAAATTTATAGACAATGGTATTTTTACTTTAATTCAAAAACGTGATTCTAGTTACTTAGAATACGATAAAATTTATCGAATTGACATGCTTAAAGAGGTTGTTGTAGTAGATACTCTTGGATTCATTCCTGTTAAAGACTCCTTATTTAGAGACTTCGACTATAGTCAATTAAGCAAAGTCCCTGTTGCAGGAATCGATGCTGAATTCTCTATTAAAGCAGATGTAATCAACAAAAACGATTACAGAGTTCCAGTATTCGAAGTAAAAGTTGACAAAAACATTATTTTATTCGATCAAAATAAAGACTTATTAAAACAAGAGAATGAAACAGTCTCTGTTGATGGAGTAAATGGTCCTGCAATTATATTAGGTTCACTAGTAGACGTGAGCGAAAACGGTAACTGGCCTTCTTTATTTGATGCTCCTAAAAACTAAAAAACATCAACCTAATGAATTATCCATCCTTGTTTTCAGGGATGGATTTTCTTTTTGTACTCTAGAGAGATCTGTTTTTTATGGTTTTAAAACTTCTGATGATCTCAACCTAAAGTCCATCACTAGTTTTTTAGATGAAGAAAAACTTCCGACGGATCTTGTTCATGTGATTCATTCAGATACTTCAGCTGTTATTATTCCTCAGGAAATGTTTGATGAAAATAATGCTTCATTCTACTTATCAAAAGGGGTTACATTAAAAAAAGGAGAACAAATAGGTTATGATGTATTAGAATCTTTTAGCAAGGTGGTTCTTTTTCCGGAGCCAATAAAGGTTATGGAGGTTTTAAAAGAACTTTTTCCTACACTTCAGTCTAAACATTTAGCTTCACAGTTATTGGCCCCGATAACTAAGTATTCAATGGGAACTCCAAAAAAGCAACTTTTTGTAAATATCAGAAAGGGTGCTTTCGATTTATTCCTTTTTCAAGGGTCACAATTATTATTTTTCAACTCATTTGAACAGAACAATGTAGACGAATTTTTATACTATCTCTTTTACATAACAGAACAATTTTATCTCAATCCTGATAATTTTAAACTAGCCTTTCTAGGAGAATATGAATGTTATAAAGAATATTATGAAGGAGTTCAAATATTTCACAATGACATCATCTATTTAGATGCGCCCTCTGAAAATAAATCCAGTACACACCCAATTCCATTTATAGAAAACAAATTTGCCTAATGAGAATTATTTCAGGGACTCTAAAAGGAAGAAGAATTACAGCACCCAAAAAACTGCCTGTACGACCAACAACAGACCGTTCTAAAGAAGCCTTATTTAATATTCTGACCAACTGGGTAACCTTTAATGAAATCCGTGTTTTAGATCTTTTTTCTGGAACTGGAAATATTAGTTATGAGTTTGTTTCTCGTGGGGTTGAAGATATTGTATCGGTTGATCAAAATAAATTTTGCGCTCGTTTTATAGAACAAACAAGTGCTGAATTAAATTTGAATATTGATGTAATTTGCAAAAATGCATTTGACTTTCTTAAAAGACCCCAACAATCTTTTGATATTATCTTTGCCGACCCACCCTATGACATGCCAAATTCGGATTTTGAAATGCTCGTTAATCTTGCTTTTGAAGGGAATTGGGTCAACAAAAATGGACAGGTTATTTTGGAACACTCAAAAGAATATGCATTTGAAAACCATCCGAAATTTCAATCTTCTAGAAATTACGGAAGTAATACCTTCAGTTTTTTTGAATAAAAAAAGCAGGCCATAAGCCGGATTCTGTCGAGTCTTATCATTTATCTAGGCTTTTAATTACTTAAAAGCTCAAACCGCCTACCCTTTTACATCGAACGAGCCGCTCTCAAACGTAAATTTACTTGGCGTTGCACCGTATAGAGTTTACCTGGTTTCACTACAGCATTACCTGTACATACTTTCTGTTGCACTTGTCCTATTCGAATAAACGAACGACGGATGTTATCCGCTATACTGCTCTATGGTGTCCGGACTTTCCTCTCCTCATCTAAGATGAGCAGCGATAAGAGACCTGCTATGGCAAAGGTACATATTATGTTAATAATTTAGCTGTTATTTAAGTTGCTGATAGTCGAATATAAGTTACTTTTTTTTACTTTTGAGATATATGGAACCCTTTGTAGTATCTGCTTTAAAATATAGACCACAACAATTCAAAGATGTTGTAGGACAATCTGCTATTACAGAGACTCTAAGCAATGCTATATTAAATAACAAACTTCCACAGGCGCTATTATTTTGCGGTCCTAGAGGAGTTGGAAAAACAACTTGTGCGCGAATTCTGGCAAAACAAATTAATAGTAAGGATCACGAAAACATAGATCCCGACCAAGATTTTGCTTTTAATATTTTTGAACTTGATGCTGCCTCTAATAACTCTGTAGATGATATTAGAAATTTAAATGATCAAGTTCGAATTCCTCCACAAACCGGAACTCACAAAGTATATATCATTGATGAGGTTCATATGCTTTCTACTGCAGCTTTCAATGCATTTTTAAAAACACTTGAAGAACCTCCCAAGCATGTGATTTTTATTTTGGCAACGACAGAAAAACACAAAATAATACCAACCATACTTTCACGTTGTCAAATCTTTGAGTTTAAAAGAATCACAGCAAACGATACACAAAAATATCTTGCTAACCTTGCACAGGATCAGGGAGTAGCCTTTGAAGATGAAGCCTTACACCTTATCGCTCAAAAAGCAGATGGAGCAATGCGAGATGCATTGTCGATTTTTGATCGAATGAGTAGTTTCTGTAATCAAAATTTAACTGCTGAGGCAGTATCCGAAAATTTAAATATCCTCGACAAAGGGGCTTACTTAAAATTCACTCATAATCTTATTGAAAATAAGATCCCCGAAAGTTTAATTCAATTTGACACCATTCTTCAAAAAGGAATCGAAGGGCACCAATTCATGTCTGGACTTGCTGTTCATTTCCGAGATCTATTGATCAGTAAGAACCCTAAAACAATTCCTTTATTAGAGATTAGCGAAAGTCTTCAAGAAGCCTATGCAGAACAGGCACAACAAATCTCTCTAAATTTTCTTCTCGATGCAATTGATTTAGCTCATTCCTGTGAATTAAATTTCAAGAATAGTAATAACAAACGACTTCATGTCGAACTTTGTATCATGCAGCTAGCTTCTCTCCACTTCGATGGAGAAAAAAAAAAGGATCGCTAATACCAACTCATAAGCTAAAGTATACAGAATCCAATACGAAACAGGTTTCGACTCCTATTGCCACTAATTCAGAATATAATATATCCCAACCCAAAGCAATTTTAAAAGAGGAGCCTCCTAAACAAGTTCCTGCACCTCCTCCGATTGTTAAACCGGAGATAAAAGACATTAACCTTCAAAAAAATCAGGTTTCTAGTCTTTCTCTTTCTAGTATTAAAAAGAAAAAAGAATGGGAACAAAAGCAAAAACCAGTTCAAGAAATAGAAGAAAAACCGGTTAATGCATTTACAGAAGAAGAACTACGTGGCTTTTGGGAATCCTATAAAAATAAAAAGTTTGAGTCAGGTGATCAAAACATTGCCTCCTTACTAAACATCAGTAAACCTCATTTGGAGGGTTCTGCAATTCAATTCAGTGTTCCTTCGGATATGAATAAGGTTGAATTGGAACGAGAATTTACAGAATTCGTTCCTTATCTAAGAACTAGTTTACAAAACCACGACTTATCGATTAAGGTAATTGTAGACGAAAAAACAGAAAAGAATTTTATTTATACCGCAGATGAAAAATACGAACGTCTCAAAGAAATTAACCCAATGATTGATCTTTTAAGACAAGAATTTGATTTAGATGTTTAAGCGTTATACTTTTTGTACATCATTTTAATCATCCCGTCCGAAAGTCCAATCTTTGGAACAAATATTTTATTAGCACCACTCCAATTAAAGGCTTTGAGATAAATTTCTAAAGCCGGAATAATCACATCTGCACGATCTAAGTTTAAATTATATTTAAGGATTCTTTCTTCGTATGAAAGGACTTTTAAATCATTATAAAAAGAATTTAGTTTAATATAAGTAATTGGATTCCCTTCTTTGGTATCAAGGAGTTTAAATACTTTATTGATATTACCTCCTGTACCCAACAATTGAATTTTATCAATTCCTTCTGTGTGTTTTTTAATCCAGTCTTCTATTTTAATCCAAACTTCATCATTGACCATTCCGTTAATCATTCGGACCGTTCCTGTTTTAAAAGATTTCGAGCTAATACGTTTTCTGTTTTTAATAATACTAAATTCGGTACTTCCCCCTCCAACGTCTATGTATAAATAATTAGAGTTATGTCCTTGGTCACTAATAACATTGGAGTAAGAAATTATTTCAGCTTCTTTTTTACCATCAATAATTTCAATTTTAATCCCAGTTTTTTTCTTAACTTTTTTTACCAGCTCTACCGCATTGTTTGATTCTCGAAGTGCAGAAGTAGCACAAGCCATATAATTATTTACTTTATTAATTTTCATTAATAATTTAAACGCTTTCATAGCACGAACAACTCGTTTTGTGTTTTTATTCGAAATTTCGCCTACGGTAAATGAATCTTGTCCTAAACGGATTGGTACCCGAACCATCTCACTTTTCATAAAAATTGGATGTTCCCCTTCAGTTTGAACAACATTTGCAATTAGCATTCTGATTGCATTGGATCCAATATCTATTGCAGCTAGTTTTTTTACTTTCATTCTTCTAATAATGCTTTAAAATATTCATGAATTTCCCATTGTGAACGATAAGGTTTTCCTGAAGATTTTTTAAATTCATTTTGTATTTTACCGTTTATCTTTCTGGCTTTTACATTATCATTCCAGCTGATCAAAAATGTATCCAACAGCTGTTTCTGTAGCTCTTTATCATATATTGGACAGGCAACTTCTACTCGATTATCAATATTTCTAGTCATTAAGTCAGCAGATGAAATATACATATGAGGATCTCCTCCATTCTCAAAAATATAAACTCTAGGATGCTCTAAATATTTATCAACGATACTAATAACTTCAATGTTTTCACTCATTCCTGGAACACCTGGAATTAAACAACATACCCCACGTACTATCATATGAACTTCTACTCCTGCATTACTTGCTTGATAAAGTTTATCAATGATTTTATAATTGGTGATACTGTTTAACTTTAATTTAATTTTTGCTGGTTTCCCAGAAAATGCATTTTCTATTTCCTTATCAATAAGACGATTCAATACCGTAGCTGTATAATGTGGAGAAACGATTAAGTGTTTGTATGTTTTTACTTTATAATTAACTTCAAAAAAACCAAACACCTTACTCACATCTTTAAGTATTTTTTGGTTTGAAGTAAACAAAGTATAGTCGGTATAAACCTTTGCAGTACTTTCATTAAAATTCCCTGAACTTATAAATCCATAACGCTTGATTTTTTTTGATTCTTCACGTTCAATTAAACAAATTTTTGTGTGAACCTTTAAACCCGGAACTCCAAAAATCAACACTACTCCAGCTGCTTCCAATCGTTCAGCAAATACGATGTTATTTTTCTCATCAAATCGAGCTTGAAGTTCAATTTGTACAGTAACTTTTTTTCCGTTTTTAGCTGCGTTAATAAGAGAGCTAACCACTTGGGAGTTTTGAGATAAACGATATAAAGTGATTTTTATATTTTTTACTTTTGGATCTAATGCTGCCTCTCTTAAAAATTTAATCACATAATAGTAATTGTGATATGGAGCATACAAAAGATAGTCTTTCTGAGCAATAGACTTAATTATGTTCCCGTCTAAACCCAATCCTTTGACTTCTAAAGAAGGAACCTTTGTGTAAAGCAGATCATTTCTATCTAAACTAGGAAAGTTCATGTAATCTCTCTTGTGATGGTATTTACCCCCAGGGATTAGACTGTCTGTCGATGAAATACCTAACTTATTCATTATAAACTTAAGGGTACTGTCTAAAATTTTCTTGTCATAAACTAAACGAACTGGATCTCCAATCATTCGTTCTTCAACACTATTTCTTATTTTTTCAATATAACTTTTACCTACGTCTTCTTCTAAATCAAGCTCAGCATCACGGGTTATTTTTACCATATGAGCTTCAATAGAAGTATAGTCGAACAGATTGAAAATCTGGTGAAAATTATATCGTATTAAATCATCAAGTAACATTACAAATTGTTTCTTCCCTTCTTTAGGGAGAACTACAAATCGATCTAATTCTTTTGGCAACTCAATCAATGCGTACATGGGTTTATCCGCATCTTGTTCTTTTATGTTAAGGGTAACAACCAAAAACGCTTTATTATCGGATAAATCTTGTTTTTCTTCTTGAAGAATAACGGTAACCAAAGCAGGTGCAACCTTTTCTATGAAAAATCGGTTTAAATAACTCTCTTGTTCAGGGGTTACTTGTTTTTCATCTAAAAAAATAATGTTTTCTTTTTCTAGCTTCTTTTCAATCTCTTTAAGAATTTCTTGGCTTTCACGCTGCTGGGTTATTACTAAACTAGTAATTTCTTCTAATAGCTCAACAGCAGTTATTCCACCCAATGCTTTTCTTCCTGTTAAATCAGATTGTGATATACGCTTTACTGTAGCAAATCTAATTTGAAAAAACTCATCTAGATTATTAGAAAAAATTCCTAAAAAACGAAGTCGTTCAATCAAAGGAACAGTCGGGTCTGATGCTTCTTGAAGCACGCGATCATTGAAATCTAACCAACTGATTTCTCTGTTTATGTATGACGAATACTTAGCTTTTTTCATGAAAATCTAATATTTAATCCATTATGAATTTTAGGGTGCTAATCGAGACACGGACCAACTATTATCTTCATTCAATGAAAATTCCATTCGGTCATGCAGACGATTGGGTCTACCCTGCCAAAATTCAATTGTAGTAGGTTGCACAATAAAACCACCCCAATGGTCTGGTCTCTTTGGAGAATTCTCTTCATACTGATTCTCTACTTCATTTAAACGATTTTCTAAAAAATCACGATTCTCAATAAGTTGACTTTGAGGAGATACAATTGCTCCTATCTGACTTCCTTTGGGTCTTGAATAAAAATATTTATCGGAAGCTTCTTCAGAAACCTTTTTTGCAATTCCTTTAATTAAAATCTGACGTTCCATTGAAGGCCAAAAAAAAGTTAAACCAACTTTATCATAAGCCGCAATAGCCCTCCCTTTTTGACTGTTATAATTTGTATAAAACACAAAGCCTTCTGGACTGAATTGTTTTAACAAAACAATTCTTGATTTTGGAAAACCATCTACCCCAAGAGTAGCTACACTCATTGCATTGGCTTCTTCTATTGCAGGATTTTCATCCGCTGCACTAAACCAATCTTCAAATAAACTTAATGGATTAACTGACTTTTTATCATCGTCCAAAGATCCTTTTTCATAAGACTTCCTTAAATGTCCAATGTCTTTCTCTTGCTTCATAGATGCAAGTTACGATAACCGATAAAGAAATTTAAATTTTAAAGCATTAAAAGAAGGCTCTAAATATCAATAACCTTCCCATCCTCCGATAAAATAACAGGGTCAAAATACTGTTTAGCCTCATCTACAAATGCATTTAAATCACCATATCGAGTAGAATAATGACCTAATATTAATCCACCCACATCCGCTTTCGAAGCAATTTGTGCTGCTTCCGATGCAGTACTGTGTTTAGTTTTAGCTGCCAAGTCTTTGTGTGAATCTAAAAAAGTAGATTCATGATAGAGCATAGAAGCTTCAGAAATTAAAGGAACAATATCTTCCTTATAAGCAGTATCGCTACAAAAAGCATATGATTTTGGTGCATCTGGATCTGTGGTTATAATTGCATTGGAAACCGTATTCCCATTTGAATCAATAAAATCTTTTCCTGACTTTAAATTTTCCATATCACAAACTTCAACCCCGTATTCTTTTGCAGCGGTAATGTTTATTTTTCGTGGACCTATTTTCTCTTTAAACAAGTATCCGTTTGTATATACTCTATGATCTAATGGAATGGTTGTTACTGATATTTTTTCATCTTCAAAAACAACCTCAGATTTAGAAGATTCTAATTCATGAAAATAAAGCGAATAGTCTGTCCAAGATTTAGCTAATTTTAACTGTAAAATAATGATTTCCTTGATCCCCTTTGGTCCATAAATATGGAGGTCAGCATCTCTGCCCAACAAACGAAACGTACTAATTAAACCTATTAAACCATAAAAATGATCCCCGTGTAAGTGTGAAATAAAAATATGCTGAATCCGAGCAAATTTAATACCCAGCTTACGTAATTGTATTTGAGTCCCTTCTCCGCAATCAATTAGAATCAAACTTCCTTTTATCTCTAAAAGCTGTGCGGTGGTTTGAGCATTTTTTCTTGGAGTAGCGGCATTACAACCTAAGATCGTTAACTTCATATTTTTAAAATCCTAAATCACGTTGTATACGCTCCATTTCTATAAAATCATGTGCTTCTTCAAGGGTAGGTACTAAAACTAAATCTTCTGGAAAATCATTGTATTGCTCTGGAGCAGCAACCATTAGTGTTGTATGTCCTTCTTTATGGAAATTACGATACAAATTTATCAACTCAGTTTCCTGATCATTCAAATCAGAAATACTCAAGCAACTCAGTACTACATCATGATCTACGGCATCTTTGCTGTAAGTAGAAAAAAAATCTGAATCGTTTAAAATAGCACTGTTTATCTCTAAAACAAGTGTTTTATTATCATTACTTAAAATCATTAGACAGGTATCATTATTTTAGAAGCTAGTAAATAAATTACAGCCATACGAATTGCGACTCCATTTTCAACCTGGTCGAGGATGATTGCTTGATCTGAATCTGCAACTTGAGAACTGATTTCTACTCCTCTATTTATTGGCCCCGGATGTAAGACTACTATCTCTTTATTTAAGCTTTTAAGAAGCGGAAAACCAAGTCCATAAAGCTGAGTATATTCTCTTATCGAAGGGAAATAACTTTTATCCATTCGCTCGTTTTGTACGCGCAACATATTAGCGGCATCACACCATTGTAATGCTTTCTTAAGGTCTAATTCAATCCCTACCCCTAAAGATTCGTAATGCTTAGGCAGTAAACTCTTAGGACCACATAACTTAACCTCGGCACCTAATTTTTTAAGCGCAAAAATATTAGATAGTGCAACGCGTGAGTGTAAAATGTCTCCTACAATTACTATTTTTTTACCGGCAACTTCACCAAATTTTTCGCGAATGGAAAATGCGTCCAACAAGGCTTGAGTTGGATGTTCATGTGTCCCATCGCCTGCATTGATAATACATGCATCTACATTCTTTGACAAAAAGGAAGCAGCTCCCGGATTTGGATGACGCATAACCACCATGTCCACTTTCATTGCCAGAATATTATTAACGGTATCAATTAGAGTTTCTCCTTTTTTAACAGAAGACTGAGCAGCAGAGAAATTAATAACATCGGCACTCAATCGCTTTTCGGCCAATTCAAAAGAAAGTTTAGTTCGTGTGCTGTTTTCAAAAAACAAATTAGCGATTGTAATATCTCGTAGTGTTGGAACTTTCTTTATTTTCCTGTTGATTACCTCTTTAAAGTGATCAGCAGTTTCAAATATCAAATGAAGATCCTCTTCCTTTAGATATTTAATTCCTAATAAATGGTCTACACTTAATTGACTCATAGGGTTTCTTTAATCAAATATACCGCATCTTCATCGGTTAGTTCTTTCCATTTAACCTCAACTTTATCATTTTGAAGCGAATCTATCTGTCTTCCAACATAATCTGGTTGAATCGGCAAATGACGACTAAAACGACGATCGATAAAGGTTAATAATTCAATTTCACTGGGACGGCCATAAGATTCGATTGCAGTTAGTGCAGCTCGTATACTTCGACCTGTATATAAAACATCGTCTATGAAGACAATACATTTATCCTCAATAGAAACGTTCATTTGAGATGCATTTGCAGCGTGTGGCTTATCGGTTCTTCTAAAATCATCTCTAAAGAAAGTAGTATCTAGTTTACCATGAGCAATTTCACCTACTCCGTAATGAGTTGATAAAAGCTGAATCAATCGATCAAGAACAAAAGATCCTCTTGGTTGAAGACCAATGAGCACTGTTTCGGAAAAATCTCTGTGTTTTTCTATTAACTGACAGGCAAGGCGATGCAGAAGGATATCAATCTGGTGTGCGTTTAGAAGTAACTTAGGATGCATGCCGTTTAATTTGTTCCTACAAAAATATTATTTTTTATCTACTCCACTTGATTTATAGACATAAAAAAACCCCCTTTTCACAAAGGGGGTTTTAATAATGAGGAGAACGGTATTATTTACCTTCCATCTTTTGCTTCAAATCAGCTAGAGCGTCTAAGTCTCCAAGTGTAGTCTTTTCAGAGTTACTTGCAGCAATTTTCTTAGCTGCTTTACGGATGTTATTACGTTCTTCTTCTTTGAATAGAGCAGTATGCGATGCTACAACTCTTTTGAATTCTTTGTTAAATTCGATGATTTTGAAATCAATCTTTTCACCCAATCCAAGTTTAGATCCATCTTCTTTTTCAAGATGACGAGAAGGAACAAAAGCAACAACATGTTCGTTGAAGTTAATTGTAGCTCCTTTGTCAACGATTTCAGTTAACTCAGCAGTGTGTTGTGTATCTACATCGAATTCAGTTTCATATTTATCCCAAGGATTCTCCATTGTTTGTTTGTGACCTAAACTTAATTTACGTCCTTCAACATCCAATTCAAGTACTTGAACTTCAATTGTTTCTCCAACAGTTAAAATTTCTGATGGGTGCTTAACTTTCTTAGTCCAAGATAAATCTGAGATATATACTAAACCGTCTATTCCTTCTTCTAACTCGATGAATACACCAAAGTTTGTGAAGTTTCTAACGATTCCAGAATGCATAGATTGTACTGGGTATTTAGAAGTGATATCAGTCCAAGGGTCTTGAGTCAATTGCTTGATTCCAAGAGACATTTTACGAGTCTCACGATCTAAGGTTAAGATAACTGCTTCTACTTCGTCTCCAACTTTCACGAAATCTTGAGCAGAACGCAAGTGCGTAGACCAAGACATTTCAGAAACGTGGATTAAACCTTCAACACCATCTTCAATTTCGATAAATGCACCGTAATCAGCGATTACAACTACTTTACCTTTCACCTTTTGTCCTTCTTTGATTGTATCTCCTAATTGATCCCATGGATGAGCGCTCAATTGTTTTAATCCAAGTTGGATTCTAGATTTGTTATCATCAAAGTCTAAGATTACCACATTTAGTTTTTGGTCTAATTCCAAAATCTCGTTCGGGTGGTTGATACGACTCCAAGAAAGGTCTGTAATGTGGATTAATCCATCTACTCCTCCAAGGTCGATAAATACACCGTAAGAAGTAATGTTTTTAACGGTACCTTCAAGAACTTGACCTTTTTCAAGTTGTCCTATAATTTCTTTTTTCTGTTCTTCGATATCCGCTTCGATTAACGCTTTGTGAGATACTACAACGTTTTTGAATTCCTGGTTAATTTTAACCACTTTGAATTCCATGGTCTTATTCACGTATTGATCGTAATCACGGATTGGCTTAACATCGATTTGAGATCCTGGTAAAAATGCTTCGATTCCGAAAACATCTACAATCATTCCTCCTTTTGTTCTACACTTTACAAAACCATTAACGATTTCTCCTGTTGCGTTTGCATTGTTAACACGATCCCATGCTTTAATTACACGAGCTTTACGGTGAGAAAGAATCAATTGACCTGTTCTGTCTTCACGTGCGTCAACTATAACCTCAACTTTATCTCCTATCTTTAGGTCTGGATTGTATCGGAATTCATTTAATGAAATAACTCCTTCTGACTTAGCGTTGATGTCAATAATTGCTTCACGCTCAGTCATAAAGACTACAGTTCCTTCAATTAGATCTTCGTCTGCTGTATCTACAAAGTTTTCTTTTACTAAAGTTTCAAACTCTAATAATTGAGCATCTTCTATTACGTCGATACCTTCTTCGTAGTTATGCCAGTTAAAGTTTGCTAAAAAATCTTCTGCAGTGTTTGCAGCTGGTTGTGCTTGGGCTTCTTGTGGAGCAGCTTGCTCATTAGCCTCTTGTGGTGTGTTGTTCTCTTCAGACATTGCTGATGAATATTTGTATTCCATTGTTTTATAGAACTTTAAATGAAAAACAACAGAAGTTGTTCTTGATTTGTTTTTTTCGACTCTCGTTCTAATTAATCATAAGAGTTTGCAAATGTAATGATAATCTATTGATAGACAAGGATGCCACAGCAATTTTTAAGCACTTTTTACACGAATGAAAAGCAACCTACTTTGTAAAACAAGATCTTTTTACTAATTTTATA
>Ga0233426_10000639_pt1 | contig 36293 bp, 29 predicted proteins | sample SI_118_April2016_6_FD_179875 | JGI IMG/M metagenome (GOLD analysis project Ga0233426, IMG submission 179875) | Seawater microbial communities from Saanich Inlet, British Columbia, Canada - SI_118_April2016_10_MG | ecosystem: Environmental > Aquatic > Marine > Inlet | place: Canada: British... | reverse complement strand
ATCGCAAAATATATCTATTAACTTATTCATCTGCCCACCTTTTTTGCTTTCAAATCGTTTTAAGTCGAAAGATCTGATCGCGAGGTGGGCAATTAGTTCAATCCTTATCCAGTTTTCAGGTTATTTAAGGTATTGTGATTTTAGAAGGGAGAAATGCTTTATTGTGAGAGACGTTTAAACGATGATTTTGAACAAGTGTGAACAAAACCATCGTGCTTTAACTAATGAAAATATAGACAATAATTATTTTCTAAAATTAACACCTGATTGCGCTGCAAAATATGCAAACGTTGTATAAACAGCAGTAGCTTGCTTTAAATCATCTGGATTCACTTTATCTAACGTATCATTCTCTGTGTGATGATAATCAAAGTACTTTGAACCATCAGGGGCAAAATTCATACTAGGCATACCTGCTGCACTCATCACACTCATATCTGATTGTGCTTTTGCATTATTATCGTTTGATAACTCAACGCCCAAAGATGCTAAATGTTTAGCGAGGTCGCTAATTGCGCCTAATGATTTTTTGCCTACGCCGGAGGTCATTTTGTAAATTTTACCAACGCCAAAATCCCATTCAGCACCAATAATGTGATTATCCATGTTATCTTTGTGGATCTTCATATATTCTTTCGCTCCCAATAAACCCACTTCTTCAGCGGCAAAAAGGATTACGCGAATAGTACGCTTTGGACGTTCAGGTAATTGTGCAATATGATGAGCAGATGCCAACATCATAGCAACACCCATACCGTCATCTAGAGCACCTGTACCGACATCCCAACTATCAAGATGTGCGCCAATTGAAACGATTTCATCTGGGAATTCGCTACCGGTAATCTCACCAATAACATTAGCAGAAACAGCAGTAACTTTAGGATCTGTATGACTGGTTAATTTTAAATAAAAGCTCACTGGCTTGTTACGTTTTAATTGGTTAACTAACAAGTCAGCATCTGGGTTTGAAATAGCAGCGGCAGGAATTTTTTTCACGCCAGCTTCATATCGCATAATACCCGTATGAGCGATACGATTATTATCAGTACCAACAGAACGCATGATCAATGCTGACGCACCTTTTTTCGCAGCAACGTTAGCACCTCCAACACGAGTTCCTACAGCTGGACCATACCCTGAACCTGTAATATCGCGTTCCATTTGATAAGAAATAAAAGCTATTTTTCCCTGTAAACTATTATCAGGTGCGGCTTGCAAATCAGCTAAAGTTTCAAAATGTGCAATATTCGCCGTTAGCCCATTTTCACTCGTTGCGATACTACCACCAAGTGCCATAGCGACGATTTTATGTGGGTATGGAGCAATAATTCTAGCTTTTGCTTCTCCGCGCTGCCAAAAAGTACCTGTAACCTTTTCAGTCCAGACCTTATCAAAGCCGAGTGTTTTCATTTTGTCTTGCGCCCAAACAACAGCTTTTCTGTCGCCTTCAGAGCCCATTAAACGATGGCCCACTTCAGTCGTTAAAGACTCCAATACTTGATAAGATAAATCAGATTCAAGAGTAATACTTTTTAGCTGTCCTAATTCTTTGCTTTCTGATTTAGTAAGTGTTGCCGCTGAACTTGATAAAGCTAAAAAAACACTGCTAACAACAAGTGTTTTTATAACTGATTGAAAAGACATTTTACGCATTACATTCCTTCCCTTATATGGGTATTTAAATATTCGAATCTATGCAGTATCAAGAATCTTGCGCCGACATGCAAATAGCTTCATCTTAAAAAAGTGTCAAACTGTCTTTAATAATTTTAATTTAATTATTATGAGAGTGCTGAAAAATTGTATGCGCCAGATTTAAAACGCTTTTAGTTAGCAAAATTCATAAATATATAAGGAAGAAGTAACATTTAGCTCAATGAATTAATACGATTAAGCACAAAAAAGCCAGTGAGAATATCACTGGCTATTTTTTAGTTAAATGTCACGACGTATACTTAGATTGAAAAGGATGATCCACAACCACAGGTTGATGAGGCATTTGGGTTATTGACTAAAAATCGACTACCTTCTAAACCTTCAATATAATCAACTTCACCGTCGACTAAATATTGTAAACTCATAGGGTCAATGACCATAGTCACACCTTTTTTCTCGATGGTCATATCACCGTCATTCACTTTTTCATCAAAAGTGAAACCATATTGAAATCCAGAGCAACCACCACCCGTTACATAAACTCTTAATTTTAATTCCGGATTTTCTTCTTCGGTAATTAAAGACAATACTTTAGTTGCTGCGGCATCGGAAAATTTTATCGGTAACTCGGGAGTTGACATATTGCTCTACTTACAAAGGTGTGTACGGAAGTGTATCGCGTGCATTATCGTAAACTTGACTAATTTAGTCAAGTATTACTGATTTAGACATGCTTATTAAAAAAAGGCGCAAAAAAATCGGATTACGGTGTGTTTTTTAATAATTCTCTCCACATAAAGCTCTCATCTATCTGCTGATGCTTTTGCCATCTGCTCTTAGGTAAAATTGTGGCTAACTCTAACTTCTCAGGTAAAAAGTTATCAGGAAGCGATAATTCACCTTCAACTATTTGGAAATATTGGAAACTAAAGGATAAATCCTTTGTTGTTAATGTAGATATATTACTTAATTTCAATTGGCTTGGCTTATTATCTAAAGTGCCAAACAATGTGAAATCGACATAACCTTTAACAAATCGCTTACGCACTTCCTGTTGTAATAACACGACTTGAAAACGAAAATGATTTGGGCTTCCCGTAGGGTAAATAGACATTCGGTCTACCACTAAACCATCCGCTGTTTTTTCAGGAGCCATGACTTTTTCATAGAAAGCTAATTCTCTTTTAACTTGATAATGCTCAGACTCCATATTTTTCAACAGTTGTTGCGAACGTTGATTGGCCATTCTCTCAACTTCTAACTCAACTTCTAACGTATTAATTCGATTGTTTTGTTGAACGTTTTTTTCATACATTATGTCCAAACGTATTTTTTGTTTTTCCAGCGTGTTGATTTGATAGCCATGGTAAAAATTCCCAATACGATAACCACTGTATATACAGATGACAATAATGAGAACGAGTAAAAGAGCTGAACGGAATGTACCGAATCGAACAACAACTGTTTTTAGATTTATTTTAGCTAACCAATTCATTTGAAAAGTATTATGATATCCACTTGTTTATAAATATTTTAGGCTAGATCAAGAAAGGTGACCCCTTCATTATTATGAAATCGCTCTCTTTACTAAAAAAACGTTTAGCCTTACCCCAAACCTCTTGGCAACTTTGTTTGTTAGCTGCTATTGGTGGCACTGCATCTGCACTTTTAGTTGTGCTATTCATCTTTAGTATCGACTCAATTCAAAGTCTTTATCTAAACCAAAAAGACAACTATACCAGTTTAAATGGGTTAAGTCGTTTTCATTTGCCTATAGTCGGCGGATTAATAATTTTATTTTTTGCTTGGTTAACCGGATACCAATATTTACGCACCGGTATCCCTTTTATTTTACATCGCTTGAAAATAGCAAACGGTATCATTCCCTTTCGAAATACCTTAAATCAATTTTTTGGAAGTGTAATTGCTTTAGCATCAGGATTTTCAGTAGGTAAAGAAGGTCCTGCTATACACCTAGGAGCAGCTTGCAGCAGTTATATAGGTAGCAAACTAAATTTACCCTTCAATACCATACGTACACTTTGTGCATGTGGAATAGCCGCTGGAATATCCGCATGTTTTAACACGCCACTTGCTGCTGTTATTTTTGTTATGGAAGTTATTTTACGTGAATATAAAGTGCATATTTTTATTCCTGTAATGATTGCTTCGCTCATTGGCTCAATGATTACCCGTAGTATTTTTGGATCTGGACATGAGTTTGAATATTTTGACAAGATATCTATCAGTGTCCAACACTATCCTGCGCTTGTTTTTTTGGGACTTGTACTCGGTTTATTAGCTTATGGTTTTAACAAGTACTTAGTACTTATCATAAAATATTCAAGCTCAATTCATATTGTTACCCGCATTTTAATGGCGGCAATTATCACAGGAACATTAGGGTTCTTCGTACCATTCGCTATGGGGACAGATTTAAGTGCCATAACCTTTGCTTTAGAAAATAATCTGCATTTACAATTATTGCTTGGATTATTATTTGCCAAAATTCTGATGACAATAACCGCGTTAGGCTTAGGTATTCCTGGCGGAATTATTGGCCCTATTATTGGAATAGGTGCCATTGCAGGAACTTGTGTATCAGTGTTAGTCACTGGATACTTACCTGGAGAAAGCTTTACCAGTGATTATGCATTAATGGGCATGGCTGGCTTTTTAGCTGCAACACTAAACGCTCCTTTGGCCGCACTATTAACAGTAGTAGAATTATCAAATCAGTTGGAAGCAGTTGTACCTGCAATGATCGTAATAACCACTGCCTGTGTTTTTTCAGGACAAGTATTTAGAAATCGTTCTATTTTTATTATGCAGCTTGAGCAACAGGGTCTTAAGTATCGGAAATCTCCTATTGAGAAATCACTACAACGGATAGGTGTTTTGGGCGTATTGCAGGAAAATATCAAAGTGTATCAGCAGGAATGCTCTGCCGATATTTTAACGTCATTAAAAAAGGTTCAACTATTGAATCATGTCATCATTCAATCATCGGATAAAATAGAAGAAAGCTCCACTTCTTCAACATTTTCATGGTTGAAAATTGAACATAACCCAAACACAAGTAGTGTTGAAATATTACCATTAGAATTAATACCTCTGCAAAGTCAGTCAACCTTAGCTGAAGCATATTTAGCTTTGCTGGAACAACGTGATGGTGGTGTTTATATTTATGATAAGAACCCTAATGATATTTTAGGCATTATTACTTTTGAACAAATTAGATGTTATTTATTAGAAGGAAAAACTACGGTATGACCACTCTTTTATGGCTTAAAGCGTTTCATGTATTCTTTATGGTGGCTTGGTTTGCTGGAATTTTTTATTTACCTAGACTGTTTGTTAATCATGCAGAAACATCAAGTAAAGAAGTTGCAGAACATTTAAAAGGCATGGAGAAACGTTTACTTTATTTTGTTACACCCTTTGCTTTATTCACGGTAATACTTGGCATATCACTTATCTATTATTATGGTTATGATTGGTTTGTGGCTTCAAAATGGCTACACCTAAAAGTCACTTTTGTGATGTTACTTTTGGCTTATCATGGCTACTGCTTTAAGTTAGTTAAAGACTTTAGGGAAGATAAAAATGTACATTCTGGAAAGTTTTATCGTTTTTTTAATGAAGCTCCCGTTATTGTATTGCTCATAATATTGTACTTAGTGTATTTAAAACCTTTTTAATTTATCACTTTATGGTGACTTTTTTTCATTTCTAGTTTGATCATTTTTACCAATGAAGAAGATCTATTAGGCATGGTTCAACGTAAATTGAATATCATCGAGAATGTATTCTCAACATTTCTGATTTGTGCTATATTCTCGCATCGAAAATAGTCGCAGCTTTATAATTTTAGGTAACTTTTTATGATGAAGTTTGAAGGAAGTCACATCCTTTCTGTTTCGCAGTTTGATCGCGATGCTATCTCACGTATTTTAGAAGTTTCATCGCTAATGGCTCCATATGCCATGCGTAAAAAGCGCTGTCATGTTTTAGACGGTGCAATTCTCAACAATTTATTCTTTGAACCAAGTACACGTACACGTGTAAGTTTTGGTGCAGCCTTCAATCTTTTAGGGGGTTATGTTCGCGAAACTGTTGGTCAAGAAAATTCATCTTTAAGTAAAGGGGAATCTCTTTTTGATACCGCACGTGTGATCAGTGGTTACTCTGATGTAATTGCTATGCGACACCCGGCAATGCATTCTGTTGAAGAGTTTTCAACAGGCAGTAGTGTTCCGGTCATAAATGGCGGTGACGGTGCAAACGAGCATCCAACACAAGCATTGCTCGATTTATTTACCATTCAATCTGAAATGGCCCCACACAATAAAACCTTAGACGGTTTGAATATTGTATTAATGGGAGATTTAAAGCACGGAAGAACGGTACATTCGTTATCTAAGCTACTCAGTTTATATAACAATATGAAAGTAACAATGATCTCTCCTGATGCATTAAAAATGCCCGATAGTGTAATTTCATCGCTGACTAATGCGGGTCATGAAGTAGTGATCACCGATAAAATTGAAAATAATTTATCGTGCGACGTCATATATCAAACAAGAATTCAACAAGAGCGCTTTGCCAGCAAAGATGAAGCTAATTTATACCGTGGACATTTCAGCTTAAATAAAGAAATTTATCAGCAGTTTTGTCAAAAACACACCGTGATTATGCATCCATTGCCACGTGATTCTCGTCCGGAAGCAAATGAGCTCGATACCGATTTAAATGACTTAGACAATTTAGCTATTTTCAGACAAGCACAAAATGGTGTACTTGTTCGTATGGCATTATTTGCTTTAACACTGGGTGTAGAAAATAAACTGAACAGATATGAAAAGCCCGTTACTTGGTATACCAATAAATAATTTGCCTTTACAAACGGTAGAAACTTATTGAATCGAACATAGCATTAGAACAAACAATACAGGTAAAAATATGAATCATTCAGAACAACTTTTTGACAGCGCAAAACAAATTATTCCCGGTGGCGTAAATTCACCTGTTCGCGCATTTAATGGCGTAGGTGGTACGCCTTGCTTTATCAAACGCGCTGAAGGTGCTTATATTTATGACGCAGATGATAAAGCTTATATTGATTACGTAGGTTCTTGGGGGCCTATGATTTTAGGCCATAATCATCCCGCTATTTTAGCTGCTGTTATTGAAACAGCTCAAAATGGTTTAAGCTTTGGTGCGCCAACCGAACTTGAAATTACAATGGCAGAAAAAGTACGTGAACTTGTTCCATCAATGGAACGTCTGAGAATGGTAAGTTCAGGTACAGAAGCAACAATGAGCGCAATTCGTTTAGCGCGTGGCTACACGGGTCGTGATAAAATATTAAAGTTTGAAGGTTGTTATCATGGTCACGCTGACTCTTTATTAGTTAAAGCAGGCTCGGGCGCATTAACCATGGGCGTACCAAATTCTCCAGGCATTCCTGCTGATTTTGCTAAACATACGCTAACAGTTAGTTTTAATAATCTTGCTGAAGTTCAGCAGATATTTGCTGAATATAAAGATCAAATCGCTTGTATAATTGTTGAACCCGTTGCCGGCAATATGAACTGTATTCCTCCAGTAGAAGGGTTCCTTGAAGGTTTACGTGAAGTTTGTGACGAACATAAAAGTGTACTGATATTTGATGAAGTAATGACAGGTTTCCGAGTTGCTTTGGGCGGTGCACAAGCACATTACAATATAGTGCCAGACCTAACAACCTTGGGTAAAGTCATTGGCGGCGGAATGCCTGTTGGCGCATTTGGCGGCAAAAAAGAAATTATGGATTACATTGCACCTGTTGGTCCAGTGTATCAAGCAGGTACCTTATCAGGTAACCCTATCGCAATGGCTGCAGGTTTAGCGTCATTAAATGAATTATGTGAAGGTAATAAACACGAGCAACTTAGTGCTTCAACTGAAAAGCTTGCCATGGGCTTAAAAGCCGCTGCTGAACGTAATGGTGTATCATTAAGCATAAACTATGTTGGAGCTATGTTCGGTTTCTTTTTTACTGATTCACAAGAACCTATCACAACATATGAGCAAGCGACCCATTGTGATACTGAAAAGTTCAAACACTTCTTCCATCTAATGCTTGAAGAAGGTGTTTACTTAGCACCGTCAGCTTATGAGACTGGTTTTCTATCAACCGCTCATTCCGATGAAATAATCGAGTTGACCTTGTCTGCTGCCGATAAGTGTTTTGCTCAGCTTTAATCACGAATAATATGTAAAAAGGGATAGCTATTGGCTATCCCTTTTTTATTTCATTAGTGGTTAAGTTAATTTGCTTTTATTGTCGCTAATTCATTATCTAACCATTGATAAGCCTCTTGCCAACCTAAGTTCAACCCCGAATATATGGGATATTGCCATTGATCGAATGAACGACTTTCTTGAAGCTGTTTAGTCACCAATAAACTTTCGTCAGAATAACAAACAAAAGCAAGTGCTTTTAACCCTTCATATGATGCAATGGAAAGCTTTGCTTCATAGGTATAAGTGTAATTGTGAATACGATTGATCAATAAAGCAAAGTCACCTTCTACATTTTTATTCATAAAGTCATGACACTCATCAACCATCTCAAGTGTCATTTCAATACCTTCATCGGCAGTGACTTCAATCACATTATTAGCAAATATATTATAAAAGCCAAAACTTAAACGATGTTTCATTTAATTCCCCTGGCCACAATATGATAGATTTAAAAGTGTATACCATTAATACATAATACAATTCGTAAAAGTAAATGATAACTATTCTCATGAATTTTTTATACAATAGTAGTTGTACAAATAACATGCAAGAAAATATGTAATTAAAGCAAACTTATATTGTTAATTTATTGAACTAATCACCAAATATATTTTTAAACCAAGAAGTTTCTTTTTCCTTTGCGGGCTCTTTTTTAGTCATGCAATGAGGTTCTATCAGCAAACCTGTGGTTACTGCTGGATAAGAAATCATATCAAGACATTCAACACTCACTGCGTTTCCGCTGCCAGACTCAAAGTTAGTCATTGAAATATTATCAGGCATTTTACGCACTTTATTAATGACACCATGTTTGTACATAAACTGTGCAAATAAGACTAAAGCGCCACTGCTTCCTGTTAATTCTGTTGCTTTATTATCATCACGGCCAAGCCAAGTTGTTACTAAATTTTGATTATCATATCCAACAAACCAGCTATCTCTTTGTTCATTCGTCGTACCTGTTTTTCCTGCCAACTCTGTACCATTTAAGCGCCAAGTCAGTGATTTAGCTGTCCCTCTTTTTGTCACCTGTGATAAGGCATGATCTAATAAATAGATGCCTTGGGTAGAAAATAACTGCTCTTCTTGTAGCTTAAACTGCCACAACGTTTCACCCTGTGCTGATACAATATGATTAATTGCATGACTCGTATTTTTATAGCCTTGGTTAGCAATAGGTAAAAATAGCTGGTTCACTTCAAATGGTGACAAATTGAGAGATCCCAGTAACATACTCGGACGAGTAACGATATCATTAGGGTAACCCAGCACATGAAAAATGTTGGCTACATTATCCAAACCTAGCTGCATACCTAAATTAACTGTCGGCACATTAAGCGATCGTACTAAGCCATCTAATAAACTGACTTTACCTTCAAACTTTCCATTATAGTTTTTCGGACGCCACTCTTGGCCACTTTCGCTTAAAAGCACTATAGGTTCATCCTTAAGTATCGTCGCAAAATTATATTGCTGATAACGTTCTAATGCAGCTAAATATATGGCAGGTTTGATAAGTGACCCTATAGGACGCTTAGCATGTAAAGCTCGATTAAAACCGGCATAACCGGTTTTTTTATCTCCAACTAACGCTCTAACTTCTCCTGAATAAATATCAGTAACGATCATAGAAACTTGCAACGGTTGTGCTTTATTAAGTTTTTCTAAATCTGTGATCTTATCTTGAATACTTTGTTCTGCATTCCTTTGTGCAACAATTGAAAACCCTGTAAAAATTCGTATCCCCGCTTGTTGATCAAATTCTGAAAGCTTTTCAGCAAGTTCTTTTTTCACTAACTGTAAATAAGCAGGGAATTTCTTTTGAACTAAACGACGAGATTTTCTAACCGATAAAGGTGATTCAACGGCTTTTTGAAAGCTTTTCTGTGAAATCAGCTCATTTTGATACATTAAGCGTAAAACAAGATCTCTACGCTTTTTAGTGTTTTCAGGACGTCGCCATGGGTCATAATAACTAGGCCCTTTTACCAAGCCAATTAACATGGCTGTTTGCTCAATACTCAAAGATTGAATGGGCTGACCAAAATAAAAATTAGCCGCTAAGCCAAAACCATAAATACCATTGGCATAATTTTGCCCTAAATATACTTCATTGATATACGCTTCAAGTAATTGGTCTTTGCTATATCTGAGCTCAAGGATAACCGACATAACAGCCTCATTAACTTTACGCCACAAGGTTTTTTCTCTAGTTAAAAACATATTTTTAACCAGTTGCTGAGTCAACGTACTGCCCCCCTGCACTGTTCTTCCCGCTTGAATATTACTGATTAATGCACGGGTAATACCTAATGGAGAAATACCATAATGGAAGTAAAAATTGCGGTCTTCAACAAGCAATAAAGTATCAATTAACTGTTCAGGTATTGATTCAAGTGCAACGATGATTCTGTCTTCTTTATTATTAGACACCAAACGATCGATGAGTAACGGTTCCAGTAGTAAATTCTCTAAAGACTCTTCTTCATCAGAAATTGAACGAATGTGATTATTACTAATATGGATAGTGAAACGTTGAGCGATCGAATTGCCGTCACCAAAATCAAAAGCTTTGCGATAAATGATCAACTTATTATTTGATAAAGAAAAATCTCCTGGGCTAACGGTTTTCTTCTTTTGATGATATCCCGTAAGATCTAAGTATCTCATTAACTCGGCAGATGTGACCTCGTCTCCAACACTGAATTTCTCAATTTTCCCATAAACTTGCACAGGAATATTCCAGCGCTGCCCTTCAAATTTATCTTTAACTTTACTGTCGAGATAAACACCATAAAAACCCAATACGAATATTAATGTTATAAATAATTTTACTATGGTGTGCCAAGACCTACGTAGCCAAGAAGCACGTGGTGTTGTATTTTTTTTAGTTTCGTTTTTCAAATTATTAACCATTCTCAACAGTATTTTAATCAGTGAATAAAGCTAGCGCTTTATCACATATATTTTTTAACACGATTCGTTGCTTGTGCATTAGCCGGGTCATCAGGCCAAAAATGCTTTGCTACATATAACTTTAAAAGATTGACAAGCATACTAGCCCCTTATTTCATTAGCTTTGAGTAAAGATCGGCACCAAAGACATTGACCGTCAATCATTGACGAAAACATTGACACTTTTATGTGAATTAAAATATGAGATTGACACTTTTTTTATCCTAAGAGAAACATATTCTAATAATTATGTTTGTAGCTAAAGTGCAATTTATCTATAAATCAAACAATAATGTTTCTTCCTGCCAGCGTGATGGAAAACCCATTGATTCCCGAAAATACAAAGATGTAGGGTGCTCTTGAAAGAACTCCTTTATTTTCACACCTATTTTATCTTCATGCTTTAAGCCAGAATACAAAACTTGTATGGCACAAAGGTTAGTGTAAAGCCTATTAAGTTGATCTTCTTCTCTCTTGTCAGGATCTGGTCTTGTTCGAACCAAAGGTATATTTGAACCTAAATATCGCTTAATACCTGTAGGAGCCATTAAGTTTCTATTAAATAGCCTGTTATGATGACCACATGCATTTCTAACTTGCCTAATGGCTTCCACCCAATTGCAAACAGTTTTATATTTATCGACACCAAGTTTCTTTTTACTGAAACGGTTTAGTTTCAATGTCTGAATTGCATTTTCATTTACACTATTCATTAAATTAACTACATTACCAAATGTCATTAGCTCTAATGCAACCCAAGCTGGTGGTAAATCTCGATAGAAAGGACAAAATTCATTAAAATATTTATTCCTATAATGTTCAGCAAACTCTTCTTTTGAATCAACAAACATGCTTCTGATTTGAGTCACTGTTTGGATCTGTTTGCCATTATCATTAAATAATGACGAATCTAAATACCAAAATGGGTTATTAGTTTGTTCTGTTATCCATTGGTCGAGTGCTGAACGCACACCAATCTCAACCTTTTCAATAATTTTAAACAAGTAAGTACGTAATTCACTGTCAAAATTATAAAGTTCACGCCCTTTGGTAAAGCTAGCCGATGGTTTATATCGTTTCGTATTCAGGTCTTTGAAAGGAAAAAGGTAAGCCTTAAAGCGGTAATAGCTGCATTGCTCAAATACGCGTTTTGCAACATCCTGATTATCTATTATTAGTCCTTGATAGATAAGCTTTTGACAAAGAGCCTCACTAGATAAATAAGGTTTCTGATATGCAATTCTAGCCAAAACGCATCCTTTTTATTAGGCAAAAAAAAAGCCTCCACTCTTACGAACCGAAGTTCTGGAGGAAGCCATTGTTAATATCAATAATATAAGAAAATATAATTTTGTCAAACTAAATTTATATTTGTTAGTTAACTCTATCCTATCTTCAATATACACCAAATATAAAAATTGCCGTATCACCAAGCTTTATATTTACAATTGACCAATAATATTAATTAGATGGTAATGAATCTACCCAACGAACATCGAAGTCATATATCTTAGTATAATGACCTGTCCACCAACCGTAAGTATGCATATTAATGCGGATATAATCCTGATTAAGAGGTTCACAATACGCTGTTACGGTATTACTTCCGACTTGGTAGGTAGCAAAACCTGTTTGCGGATCATAAATGAATACTTCTTCAAAGGTGCTATCCCATATAGATGGAATACGAGCATTTAAATCGTCCCTATCATTTAGGAAAAACGTGTCCCAATCACCTTGGTATTCGTAATCGTAATAACGTACTTGGCACATATTTTCTAGTAAGCTATTGTCACTACTTAACTTATCGGAATTACCACTTGAAGATATATTTATTCCACCAACAAAGAACTCGTTCCCACCTTGATAAGAATAAGTTATATGAGAATGAAGCTCTAACGTTCTAGATATTTTAAGCCTCTTCCCATCTATTGGTGCTATGCCAATAGATAATAAACTTGGGCCATTATCCGTTTGATCTTGGTTTAACATGACATAATTATCAGTAACGTTAACAGCACTCCAATTTTCACTGTTTCTTGATTGTGCTCTTGATGCAAACCACTCACTTTGCTCAATACCACTGAAAACTAATGTTTCGCTTGGAAAGTCTGGCTCCTCGTCAATTGACAGGTTATAAAGCTCAGTAATTTCGGTGTTTGTTAATGCTCGTTTATGTATACGGAGTTCATCAAGCTTACCTGTGTATGGATAAGCATAGCTACCTGAGCCATTGTTATAAGTATCATGCCTACCAAAAACAAGATCATAATTGTTAGTTGTTGAATAAGGGGAAATTGGTACTTCACTTTCCAACTGTCCATCTAAATAATATTGAATTGATGATTCTGAATTATTTATGATAACTGTGACAAAGTGCCATTCATTTGCATTAAATAAACGATGCGCTCCTATTCCATCACACCAAGAGTTACCGTAACCTACAGTAAAAGCTTGCCCTTTTGCTGATGAATAATAGCTATTATTGCAATCTCGCCCTTTTGAAATAACCCTTGCACTATTATCTCCTTCAGAAGACATATTGATCCAATAAGAAAATGTATAATCACCTTTAATATTTAAATCTTCATGATGAGGAACTCTTATATAGTTTTGATAATTTCCATCAAAATTTATTGCTTTACCAACAGCCCCTGAAGCATAATTAATTGTTCCATTTTTAACGCCATTATGACCATTACCACTATAGTCATTGGCATTGTCATCAAATGGGTAATAAGCAACTAACCCTTCTTCTAATTCGGTTGGAGGTGCAGGTTTATCAAACTCATAAAGCTCGGTTATCTCAGCACTTGATAATGCTCGATTATAAATTCGGGCATCATCAACACTTCCAGCAAGATACTGATAGTTGCCAACCTCATCTGACGCGATAAAGAGAGAGTAATTACTTATAAGAATTCCCTCTGTATACGCTTTTTCGCCAACTAATCTACCATCTAAATAGAGTTTCAGATTGGTTCCGTCATAAGTAGCCACTATATGAGACCAAACATTAACAGTTGGCAAAGAATCTACAGTAACCTTTGGTTCAGTTCCGCTACCAATAGAAAATTGAAGCTTTTCATTCTCAATTTGTAAATGAATTGATTGGTGCTTATTGAACAACGGTGTAACTCCACCACCTGCGGTAATTTGCTCACTATCCAACTTAGCCCAAATTGACAGAGTAATAGCATTTGCTTCTATTGGTAAATTACCAGCCTCCATAACCATGTAACCATCAAAATATAGAGCATTATCATCAAGACCATGTCTATCTTCATCAGCTAATGCATCAAGACGTATCGCATGGTGATTATTACCACTAGAGTCAGAACCATCACCATTCATTTCGTAATTCGCAATAAGCCCTCGCTCTAAATCAGGTGTAGGGTTGTAAACATCGTGGGTATTCGGATCAGTACCGTCTAGGAATTCCTGCAAGTTACTTCTGTCATCACCATCGTCATCAAGAAGAGAATCATCGACTAATGGGTCTAAACCGTTAGCTATTTCCCATACGTCAGGCATACCATCATCGTCAGCATCACTTTGATTGTCATAGACAACAACGTTTACCGTATCAGTATCCGTATTACCATAGTTGTCACTAACTATTAACGTTAGTTGCTTTAAACCTAAAGAAAGGTTAGCCATTTCAAAATGAGTAAAGCTAGAGATTAACTTGTCATTTAAGAACCACTCATATTTCTCTATTTTGTCTTCGGCTGTGCTTTTTAAACCACTAAAATAAGCAAGTTCACCGAATTCAACACTAAAATCATCACCAGCATTTGCAACAGGCGGTGGTGTAATTATTTTTCGATACTCTGCTAGACTAATGATACTTTCATTAAAATAACAATAATCTGGAAGGTAATAAGAGTTAAAGAATTCTTCTAATTGTGTACATGGAATACTATCATTCCCCGTTAAGCTAACAATTAAGTTATCTCTCCCTAAAAAAGTAGAAATATCATTAATGTCATTTACATCAGTTAAAATCACTCTTAGATTAAGGTTATTACTGATGTCAACTACGGTTAGGCTGTTTATTCCTTCAGGATCTGTATTTGCAACATTAATAACTCGTAATTCAGTATTGTTACTAACATCTAGACTCGATAATTGATTATTTTCTAAATGAAGCTCTTCAAGTAAAGTATTTCCAGCAATATTAATATTTTTTAATTTATATGTGTTATTTACATATAACTCTTTTAAATTATTTAAGCCAGACGTATCAAGAGTAGCTAAAGGATTACCAGAAAGAGAAAGGGTTTCTAGATTTCTAACCAGTGATGAATCAAATGATTCAATATTATTATCATCTAATTTTATGTGCTTAAGACCTGTTAGGATTTCAAGCCCTTTTAAAGATGAAATGTTCATTCCACGACAATCTAAGTTGTCGATATCACTCAATACTTCCCAATTATGATTGAAAATGCAAAGTGTGAGATCAGCATCTTCAAGTTTTATAGGGGCATAAATTTTAACATCAAAATCTAGTCGAGGAGGTCTTGTTCTCCCTGTACGAGTTGGAATATTAAAATCTAACTGCATTCCATGAAGACCATCACTAGTTAATGATAAATTCCAATATGGCTTATCTTGCTCATCATATCCATCAGGTTCTGTTGCCAGAGTATAATTAGCATAATCCAATAAAACTCTGTGGTTACTAGGGTCAAAAGAATCCAAATAAGGATTTGATACAAAAACGTTACCTTGATAAGTGCCTTTATTCCTGTTAAATCCAGCATAGATTGTTCCATTGTAAACTAATTCCGAAATATCGATAAACCGTAAAGAAAAATTAGTAGGATCTTCGAATGCTAAACCATCAACAATCTGCTTTCCATGTTCTTGGGATTTAGTATATACAATATCTAAAAACTCTCTAACCCCCGTAGGTATAGCAATATCTATATACTCAGGGTTATATGCTCGAACTAGTTTTTCTGCATCATATAACGGCTTTATTTCTTCAAGGAGGTGAGGTTGTGACACGGCTCTAAACCAACTAATAAGCCTCTTTTCTGTATCAACTAGATTAATAGAATCATGTGGGTCGAATGCTACCTGTTCGATAGGACCTAACCATTTAAAAACATATGAAAGGCCAATATCTATCATTGAATCAAAAACTTCTGTTGTTTGAGATATATCACTAACTAATGGCTGTAATTGAGGGTAATCACTGGTTATATTTTCAAGCGTTTTTGCCTCTTTTCCTTCGTCATACGTAGCTACCAAAATATCTACAACAGGCACATATTTAAAAACTCGTAAAAAATTAGTTAGCTTAGATGTATCAAGCTCTATAGCCTCCTTATGCAACACTTTCCAATCATCTAATGCTTTAAATGCACTATTTAGTTTAACTAACCTGGCGTTTAAATGACGTTTTCTACTTTGAAACTCGACAGCATTACTAAGGCTGTTGAGTTCCACTTGTACTTTTGCTTTTTGAGCCAAAATTCCAGCTTCAGAGCCAATTAGAAGTGTATTAATATTGGTTAAATGTTTTTTAACTTGTTGAGTAACAGCATGATCATAACCAACACTAAGCGTCTGGTTTATAAAGTGTTTTTTGTTTTCTTCCAGTAAACTATCTTCAGCAAAAGAATAGGTGCTGGCTATAGTCATGGGCAAAAACAAAAAAATGAGTATAAATTTTTTCATTAATGTAATTCCTTTTACTTATTATTTTATGTAATTAGATTTTCTTCGACTAAGTTTTTTACGATTAACTAATCCTAAAAGGCCAAGCCCAAAGATGGCAAGCGTAGATGGTTCTGGTACATCAGTAACTGGAGCTAAAACCTCAGTAAGCGTAACTTCATTAATATAAAGTGTTGAACCAAAGCCATCAGGCATACCAAATTGATCAACACCTACATTTAATTGAGCGTCTAAAAACCAACCTGTCATATTGGTAAATGAACTATCAAGTTCAAATGTTAGTGAATCTCTAAATGAACCATCAATATCAGTAGGATCAACCAAGAAGCCAATATCACCATTCTCATCAAAGTAATTACCTAAACCATCATTCAGCCCAAATAGAAAGTAATCGGCAACGAAGAACGGGTCTTGGTTTGTTCCTTCACTTCCTACTTCAAATCCAATGGTTAGTTCCCATGTGCTATCGGCATTGCCAGATAAATCTAACTCTTGATACAAGGTGTTAGCAAACCATGCTTCACTTATTGGTGTACCAAACGGGTCTCCTGCTGGATCAAAATAGTCAACGTTGATTGCTGCTCGACAATTTGAACCACTGGCATCTATTTCAAAATCATTACCAAATGAGATATCACCTGCGCCATCGGTATCTTTTTGCCAACCAGAATAGTCACACGATGCAAAGTCACCATTAGTGATCATTCCTGCGTGAGTATTAAGTGTTACAATAGAGGCAATAATTAAAGGTAAACCTCCCTTGGGTAGACTGAATTTCATGTATATGAACCTTAAAAGTTAGAATTATTATTAATAAATATTCTAACTTTTAGGGTTTAAAAATAGAATTACACATATCTGTAATTCGAATAGTGTTTAGAAAATAATCAGAGGTGATTGCGATGTTGAAAGGTGCTTAAGCTTTTTTTCTATATTTTAATGTCAACAATAGCTGCCAAATAATAATAACGGTCATTATAGTTAACGTTATCAACATAGGTATTAATGTTAATGCGAGGCTATAAGCAATATACAAAATATTCGTAATAATAAATAGCCACAGCATTTTAATAGAAATACCTTCCACATTTTTTGTCTTTAAGGTTTTGAACAGTTGTGGAAGAAAACTCACCATACCAAGAATGCCAGCCAAATAGCCTATAATATCGACCATATTTAAATAACTCCTAAAATCATAGCTCTAGCTATTAGTTGATCACGAGTACGTACATTTAGTTTTATTTTTGCTGAATGTATATACTTATTTATACTTTCAATTGATTTGTACATTTTTTCATCTGATATTTGTTTAATAGTAAAGCCCGCAACTAACCATTTCAATGTTTCGATTTCGAGTATAGATAAGTTTGTAACATTTGTACGACTTCCATTAATTAGCATAAAGTTCTGCTCGAGTTTATTAAGATGATCATGGAGAATATTACCGAAATGATAAGCTATAGGAATATTATACCTAATATCATTTTTAAAGACTTTAGAGCTAACATTTTCTGCACATAAACCAATGCCTCCATTATATATATGGCTTCGACTTCGTATAGGAATAGAAAGCCCATGAGCCATATTATAATCAGCAGCTAGATCATCAAAAATTTTATTTTCTTTTGTTTGCAGTGATGAAAAAAGGTCACTTTCCCACTCTATAACATCATCATTATTTAAACACCAAGATACAGCCACATCATGAATATCACCTGTTGCAAATAACAGCTTATCGTATTCATTTAAAAAACTAGCATTATAGTTGGAGAGGTAAATCCCTGAATAATTATTTTTACGCCCCTCAAAAGTTAAAATGTACATCGCACTATCAAAGCCAAGTTTATTTATTGTCTTCAAAAAATAAGCCCAAGACTGATCTATAGTGCCACATTGTTTAATACCTGTAATAAAGTCTTCAATTATTTTTAAGCTCATATTCTTATTAGGATATTTTGTTTTTTAGATTCACTACGTTCTTCTTAGCTTTAGTGCTTTAAAGTAAATTTCTAATCCGTTGAGATCACTTTCAATTTCATCAAAATCAGGAAAAGTAATTCCAATCGGGCTAGCGGTATCGTGTACATGCTTGCTACATTTTGCCATAGCATCACTGATTACTATGTTATCATTTGCATCAATAGTATCAATGTATTTTAAATTCAGAGTTTTGATGCCTAGATTAAAGCGTTCAACAACTCCCTTAAATAACCATTCTTCAACCAATCTTTCCCACGTTTTACGCATTTGATCATAAAAAGATTTGGCAGAAACAAGATATTGCTGTTGATCAGGGCTATCAAACTGCTTTTTAAGTTCAGGTAATTGATTCTTCAGTTTTTTAATTCTTTTATTAGTATTAAATGCCTCCCAAGGTGGTTCATCCATAGGGTATCCAGCTAACTTTCCATGCCTTCGAATTGCACTAATACTAATAGGAAGCTGAAGTTGATTTGCAACATCTTCAAGCATTTTTAGGAACGGTAAATCGTGGGTTAATACAACTACTTGCCTAGTATTACTTTCTTCAACAATACGATTAGCAAATTTTTCACGCCATAGATGATCTAGCGAATTTACAGGGTCATCAAACACAATCGCAGATTTACGATTATCCACTATTAGTTCAGCCATAAAGCCAGCTAGTGCAATACACTTTTGTTCGCCTTCACTGGCAATTTCAGGGATTTTGGCTTTGTTATTGGCTAATTTAATCTCTAGCATAGATTGACCAGCTTTACCGCTAGTTGCAGTTTGTACTTCGAGGTGTTTGAAATTGAGTTTTCCTAACTCTTGTATAAAGGTATCTTGTAGTTTGCCAACGCTACCTTGTTTTGCTATCTCGTTTACCTTTCTGGTGATAGGAGCTATTTTGGCACTTTGGGCTAAGTTTTCTAATAAGTGTAATTGCTTTAAACGTTTAATTTCGTTTTGTATTAAAGCTTTGTTTATCGTTATTTGGCTGCGATTTTCTATATCAGATATTTTATTTATCAGTGTATTTATTGTTGTTTTTTTAGTCGCGTCATCTTTCACTTCTTGTTCTTTTTTCTTAAAGTTCTCACTTTGAAGCCTCAACCAAGTTAAACCATTAAGCACAAGTTCTTTAAACTGAAAAACAGGAGGATTACTGACTAAACCATTGGTTCTATTTTGTATATCAGCATTAAGGCTTCTTAAGCTATCCGCAACTTCTTTTTTGGAGCCTTCAATCCAACTTAGAACCCCTTCATGTGCAGTTAAATCAAAGTTTATTTTTTTTAAATTATTAACTGCTTGCTCAAAACTTTTCTTAGCTACATCTGCTTCACTTTGTGTTTTGTCTTTTAAGTAATCATTAAACTTCTGTAATTGTTTTGCTGCTGGCTCTGTTATAGGTTGTAAACAAGTTGGGCAGTTTTCTCCTGCAACAGGTGGAAATGAATGACCTTGCCCGTTTTGCTTAATAAACTCTTCAACATGTTGCCACATTGATTTCCATACTTGCGAACCAATGCCATCAACTGGTAATCCATCTAAAGCTGCTTTTCTAGAAGCCTCTGCCGCAGTTTCGGTTGTTTTATAAGTATCAAATAGCTTAGACATAGTTAAAACAGCTTCATTATTTAAAGACTTTAACAATCCATCAAAGTGATTAATTAGAGGATCAAGTCGCTGATATTGCTCTTTGAATTTTTTACGTAGATCTTCAGGCGAGCTACCCTGTAACTCAGCCAACTCTTTTCTCAATTGGGTGAGACTATCAACTTCAACTTGTGATGCACAATTTTGTTCTATTTCTTTGTCTGTAGTATTTTTATTGATTTTTTGAAGAAATATTGCACTTTGTGAACCAATAGGAAGTTGGGGGAAAGTAGCTTGTTGTCCTAATGTTCGAATACTAGTATTACTACCAGCGGTTATGTGATTGCATACCAGAATTAGTTCGTCTAACACTTTTAGAGCCGCTGGCTTATATTCAACATTACCCTTTTTAGCTAGGTAGTGATTAGCCGAATTACTATCAAAAATTCGAATTGACTTAAGTTCGGGTGATGATGTTTGGTTTTTTATCCAAACATCTTTTTGTGGTTGGTTATTACTTACCTGAATATTAATTTCTGAACTTGGTATTCCCTTTGTATTTTCATAAACATTAGAAATTACTTCAGGGGCATCACCTCTAGTTAGGCAAGCATTTTTTAATACTTTGGCATAACTGGATTTTCCTGAGCCATTATTGCCATAAACAACAATCAAGTTAGCTTGTGCGTCAAATGCTAAATTTTGGTTTTGCACCAGTGATGCAACATTAGAAGTGTTGGAGATACCAAGCAAACGCACAGGCTCGCTTTCAACGCTATACCCAACATCTGATACAGGAGCTGTTTTAGTTGCAAAAAGAGCATTTGGAGGATTAACTAAATGCTCTGTTTTAGCTAATTTTAATAACTCATTTTTGTGCTGTTCAGTTAACGTTCCGTTGTCTAGAATATCTTTAACCGCAGCTCGCCACCACAAAGGTTTACCATCGGCATTAACCCAATCAATAACCGTTTTTATCGACATTCCTTATCCTTTATAAAATGAATATTTCCTAAAGAAAGAATATCAATAAAGACTATAGACTTATAGCAATATAATTATCAAAACCAGCATTGTTATTAGTTTTTATTGCTACAAAATTGATCGTAATCAAATAGCTCTTCTAACAAAGCAATTGCCAACGCTTCTCTATCGGTTTTATCGTCTGTGCAGCGTGTATCATTAGACTCTAATACTTTTAAAATCTGATAGTATTTATCATTGTTCATAGTTGCTCCTTTAAAACCTTTTATGGAGGGAAGACTATTTCAAACGTTCTACGCTTTATTTTGTATCGCTTTCATTAAGCTTGTTAGATATTGAATTTCACTAGCTCTAAGTACAGAGAGATTTTTTAACGTAAAATATATATCTGCAAGTTTATAGAATGCATCTTCATAATGAGTGTGATTCAATTTTTCTTCAATCTCAGCAAATCGCATTGATGCCGCCAAATGTTTATCTGCATGATCTCTTAGTTTAATAAATTCAAACATGAGTTCAGTATCACTAAAAACATTTTGCTGCTCACTTAACTCTTCGTCCATCAATGAATACACTGGTCTGCCTCACCGTATTTGGCAAACAGTAGAAGTGAAAACTCTTCGAGACGAGAAATTTCATCTGTTGTCATATGTTGAATTCGACCAAATGAACGCAATAGCCCTTGGATAATCATCCAAGCCTCCAAATAACGATTTTCTGAGACCTTATCAACCATGTATGTATCAGCGCATATATCAGAAATAAACTTGTTAGACATGCCCTGAACTTCCTTTGTGGCTTCGAGTATTTGTTGGTCACTTAATATTGTTAGCTTCACTTTTTCACCTCATTATCATTAGTTAGCTCTAAATCTAAATTCGATTAAGATTTGTCTTAGTTTTCCAATATTTTCTCGATCTTGAATTGAAGCGTTTTTGTTTTTGAAAAGACGAGAGTGAATAAGTTGTACTATCATCCAGGCATCATCAAAATTGGAACGAATTATTTGATACCGAAGATTAGAGCTTTCTAATTCCTGACGTAAGCTTGAGGTCACGGATGCAACTGCAAGCTTGTACTGCCTGTAAGGTTCAAAGTAAATATATGCCATGCTGACTCGATTCAAAATAGTGGGTATATGATTGTCAGCTTAGAACAGAAAAGTTTAAGAGTCTATAAAATTAAAAAGCACAACTCATTGTTTTATATAAAAAATATATAATAATAAATCAATGGTTTTTAGGTGTTTGAAAAATAGGTATAAAAAATATAATTTTTTTTGTGTTAGCAACCAACTTTTATTTTGATAACCATAATTATCATAAGTAACTACAATATTAGAATTCGTTGCGTATATTTTGAATATTTTATGAGCAGGGGTTAACTAACGCGCAGTATTTTATCAAAAAATTATATTTTTCCTAATGGTGACTGTAGCATTTTAACCTTTTGCTCAAGTTCTTTTATTTTTGATATCAATATCAACTCTCTAGCAAGTGCTAAATCAAGTAACTCTTTAGATGAATTGGCTTGTTTTTGAGCTTCATGAACATCTTTATCTGCTTTTTTTATAACCTGTTCCAATTCTTCTTCTTTTGAAGATATGCCCTTCGAATATACTTCGATATTCCTTATGATTTCTTTATGTTTTTGTCTGCTTTTCTTTAAATACCCTCTATCTAAACCAGCCTCCCAACTAACCTTAGCAGCAGTAAATTCAGACCTTTTTAAGCCGATATGTTCAGCTCTAATAGGATTTCCTGCCTTTAATCGCTCAAAGGCTTCTATACAGTCATCTAAACCATTTTTTTTCAACTCTGACATTTTTCACCTACTTCGCGTTGGACTTATGGTGAATGAAACTTTTCAATTTTTTCAGGTCATCATTCACAAGTTGATATTCACAAGAATCTTCTTCATAAATAGCAAGTTCAGTTTCAGATTCGATAACTTGCTTTTCAACTAAATTCATTTTAATTATGGAGCCTTCACACGTTAAGCACTCTGTAAAATCCCCCAACATTGCAGTATCACAAGAGCCAATTTTGGTACAACCACCAAGCAAAGTGCTTCTATATGATAATTCTCCTTTATCAACACGCTTTATAGTATCTTTTCGAATTTCTATAATATTAACAGCACCTTTATCGAGCTTTTCTTTTTGACGCTCAATAAAGCCACCTGTTTTACCAAATAACTTTTCATCATCACCTAAAACATCGGTTATGATTTGATTTGCTACACTCATTGGCACAGCCATTTGAAACTCATATGCCATATGACCGTCAGGCAAAATAAACTCACCTTTTTCTTCATCATAAAAGCCAAATATTGTCTTTATATTTTCAAAATTACGGCTGTAATATCGGGACATTGCAAGGGATGTGTGCTTGAACTGACGTTTAATGGTAGGCATTGATACAAAGCCACTATTACTAGCGTAGTAAGCTAATGAACGTCTAAATTGATGACTTGTTAAATACCAAGAGTTACCAATTTTAAACTTAGGATCACCCTGAAAATCTCTATCAGGATCACTTTCAACCAATTGGTCAAAATCATTTTTATTAACATAGTAAGAATTAAAACTATCCGTCACATCCGCTAGGGATGGTACTTTTGATGATGCTTTCTCTTTGTGAGTTATCACTGAAGGTGCTTCAAATAATTTTCTTTGTGGCGGTTCAATTTCTTTGATTATACTAATAGCCTTACTTATGCGTTTAGCTACTGTAACGGCTTTTATTACCTCTTTAGGAGCCAGCCAAGATGCTGATTTTTTATACCCTTCAAACTTTGTCGTTGTAGACAACATATTAATTATCTGTGCTTTATCGACAACATTACCACTATCATCTAGCGTATCACTCGTTAGTTCGTAATCAATAAGGCAATCATACGGCAACCTAAGAACTTCTTCACTTCTCATTCCTGTATAGAGATGAATGACATTTTTTACTAAAAAATATATTTTAGTTAATGTCGCAGTTAAACTATTTTTTATTTTTATTGGGTAAGTTTTATTAAAAAGGTTTGTTAGATTATATGCCTCTATTGCTTCTTGAGTAGTTAGCCTTAGTTCTTTTTTACTAATATTATTATTTTTTTGTGTTAATTTAGAACATCCAAACATTGGATCTTTAAATTCTAAAAGGAAGCTTGTAAGGTTTTCAGAGTTGTCATAAATATCATTAATTTTATCTTCAAATTCATCCATATAAGCAAGATATATTCTAAATGGAATAATAGGATGTTGTTCTGAATCTTTGCTGCCAAATTTCAAATCAGATACTTGCACAGGAGTAAAGCCAACTTTATCAATACTGAGCGATGCTAAATGATTGAGAAAAGCTGGCATTTTTTTATTAAATGTAACTGAGTCATTATCTTTACAAACTACCGATAAATATACTCGATTTGAAAAAACCTCTTTTAAAGATAATATCCCTACTAGAGGGTTTTCTTTCATTTGAACACAAAATTGAGCAGCCCTACGAATCATATTGAAATAGTTAAGTAAAGTTGCTGGTGTCAATAACCCTTTATGACCTGAGTTAATAAAATACATCAAACAAAACATTAAATATTTCATTTCTGAAATTAGTTTTTCTTGTTCCTTTGGTGATGCTTTATCAAGACCACCTGAAAAATGCATTACAGTTATTTTGGTTGCAGCTAGATTATATGGATTTAAATCCCACTTATGTTTTTTATATACAGCCGTTGGTGTTCCATCTTTTTTACGACAAAGTACAAAATCACCATCAGGTATGTGCTTTTCTTTTTCTAAATAAATAAAATCATCGGGTGAACAATGGTTTTTATGCTCAATTTCACTAAAGACTTTACTTGAAAATACGTTATTAATCATACTGCGATAATTCCCATTTTTTCATATTGCTGCAATCGCTTTTCCCAAAATAGTGTTAACTCGCCAAGGTCAAACACTTTCTTTTTAACGGTATTAACAAGCTCTACATGTGCATCTGATTTTTTCTTTATTTCACCAATGATATATTCAATTCGTATTGCTAATTCTTTAAATAATAACTCCACATGTGTGATATCAGTACCGTAATTTCTAACTTCATCAACGACATAAGCTAAACTAAGTAATTTATGAATATCTTCTTCATCAGCATGACAAGAGTAATGTTCACAATACAAACATCCATACTGACTTTTGCAGTTTACTTGAACTGACACTTTATTATTTATTTCCGATACAACAGGGTTTCCTATGCTGTCACAATGACCAACAGTGATCGATTTATCAGTATTAGAGCTTTCTGATTGTTTTATCTTAATTAATTCTCTAGCTTTTTTTGTTGCAGACCAATAATTTTCTAACTCTTTCTTTTGTCTATCAGGTGATGTTGCACTGTAATCACGGTCAGCAGTTGATACGGTATGATTTAAAGCAACAGAAACTTCTAATTGGCTTAACTTGAGTTCGTTTAATATAAGATCTTTATATTTACGAATTTTTGTCGATGTTATATTTTTTACGTGTTCACTAAAAAACTTGCCTTTTGTTTTACTATAGAACCTATCCATATCATTATTACTTAGTTTATTGAATTCATTGGTAAAACGACCATCCTTAGACATAATAAAAAATAAATATTTACACTCAGCACCATTTAAAATCCAATTTCTCAACTCTAAATATTCTTTGAATATTTTAAATCCGTATTGACCACCTATGGAATAAGACACTCTTCTGCCAGATGCTCTTAGCTTTATATTTTTAAAATCGTTTTTAAATAAGTCTCGTTCATATTCGAATTCTTCTTCATACTCAAAATTAATGATATCTGATAAATTGGCTCCAGTTGTCATCATGAATAATTGAGTATATGACTGTAAGGCTAACGAAGCATATATTAATCGTTTATAACTCTGATTATTGGAATTAACATCAACTAGTTTATTATGAGAATCTCTAACAGCTCGTTCCGCAGCTTTCACAGATATTGTATTTTTACGTTTTAACAAGTACTCACTGACAGTAGAAATCCTACCTTCTTGGTAGTTATAAATAGGCAACTCATTTTTAGAGAAAGGTGTTACGTAGCTGTACCTGTTGGCAGGGAATATATAGCATTCATAATCAGGCATTTTCAATAAATAGGGGAATGGTTTGTTTTTTATAATAAAATCTTTAAAACCTCTAGCTAGATGTATAGCAACATCTAAGATAATTTTTACATCTTTTTGTTCAGGCGCATCAACCCCTTCTCTTTTAAATTTTATGATTGGAACTTCACTAACTATTTCTTGTTGCGCTGCTATACCAAAACAAATCTTCATTAATAATTTAAAATGAATTTGTAAGGCGTTAGATGTTCTTGGTTTTTTATTTTGATTTAAGCTGATTAGATGATTTAAATGTCCAACATATGATACATAGGCTTCTCTGGCTTTATATGGTGAATCAAACAAATTACTGTATCCGTTGCTATCGCACCAATTCAATATACTTCTTGTTTTGAATACACTACCTTTAATTGTGCTAAATAGCCCACCTGATGAATAAATGTAATCAATATAACTTATAATAAAAGGTCTTCTTGTTAAATTTAAGCTGGCTAAATTTACCTTAACAACCTTTTGGTGTTCATCGATATTAGAAAGTGCGCTACCTTTTAAGCAATCTTCCCTATCAGTGTAGGCAAAAGAGCCTACATCTAAAGGTGCAAGACTATCTTTTGTATTTTTAATACATATTTTTTCTGGATGGATAAAATCTTGATATAGTTCATTAACAGTAACAATATTTACATCTCTTATAACTTTTTGGTTTTCATCTACCATGTTTATTAATCTTCCCAAGAGCTTTGGTACTCAGAAAACAACTGATTCTCATACATTTCTTGAACCTTTATTCGGTCATTTATATTTAGAAACAGCTTTAAATAATTATCTGTAGTTTCTGGTTTTGAATGGTGCATACGCGCTTGAACTCTTGATATGACTTCATTGCTCTTTATGATGTTTTTTTCTACTAGTATCATTAAATATTGATAATACTTATGACCAAATGTTGCTCTAAGCCAATGAAATGTGAATCCTTTAGGAAAATTATCAGGCAAATTTTTAAGTAATTTTTTACACAAGCTATCAGTTCGTTGACCTGTTGGGTTAGATTTGGCTCTAGCGTATCTATAATCGTTTCTTGCCATATAATGACAATTACCTTGATTGGATAAAAATAGGTATATGTCATCATCAGACATAGTTTCTTCGCTATCAGATTTTTCTAGATTTTGTCTGAATTTATCTCTTCGTTTTTTAGCAAATTTACTTTCTGCATATATAACTATTTGTTCTGCCAAACCTTTTGGAAAATATAAGGTTTGTTTTTTATTAAATTTAGTATCGATATCACAACCACCACCAGCAAAAATCTTGTATGTACCATCAGGGGATAAATTACTTTCCTCTTTAAAGATTTCTACATGCTTCATTCGTATTGTAAGTATTGTTTGCTTTCTTGCACCTGTAAAAAGAGCAATTCGGCACATTAACCGTTCATCAACATCAAATTTATCATCATGTAGTAGCTCAACAAAACTATCAAACTGTTGATTTGAAAGTGGCCTTAAATCCTCTCCTTCATCTCTTACATAACCGATATCTACAGGGCTTACCTCTTTACTTGTAGGTAAAGTCATCCCCCTCTTTTCAACAGTTTTTGTGAATTTCCCACTTCTACCTTGCATCTCGATATTAACTAGACTGGTTGTATCAACACGATCTAAATCGATGTTATAACTGTCTTGCTTAGATAAGTATTTGTAGAAGTGATAAATAATGCCCGTTCTTGTATTAATGTTGTCATTACCCATGCCACTACTACGTAGCTCACTACGATATCTTTGATGCGGTCTTCGAGATGGTCTGCGTCCAGACAAGTCTAAATAATTTATTTCTTCATCTTCACAAAATATCTTGTAGTCTAAAAGCTGGCTAGCTTCTCTTCGCAAAGCCGCTGTATTCCTCCCTAAATATTTATCGGTTATAGCTTTTTGAAAGAAGAAATCATTTGCCTCCTGCCATGAAGAACCGTCTTTATTTAGTAAGAATGGAAAGTTATATACATCATCCTCACCACGAGAGTTATAAATTGGTTCAGGAACAATATAGTAGGATTCACCTGTTTGGGTTATCGGGTTGGTATTTTCAGTTACCCTTAGTATTCCTCCCTTTTGAGGATTGATAGAAATATCTGCTGTAGCATTATCAATTTTGGGTATATTGATTATTCTTTGCTCTTTATTTTTTAGGATTATTTTTCCTTTCATTTCGAGCATTCACCTTTTTGATATTATCTATTTTAGCGTTTTTCCCTTGGTCAGATATTATACATACTTTCTTCTTTCTGTCAATCACTCTAAAGTTACCCGAAGCGGCTTCTTCGGGAGAGAGCCATGTATGCTTTGGATATTTTGCTTTCATTTCTTTTTGCACGTCTTTATAGCTGCCTTGCCAAAAAGCAACAAGATCCTGTGTAACTTGAATAGGCCTTTTAGCTGGTGATAATAATTCAATAATCAATGAAACAGCGGATTTATGCTGTTTATCGCCAACATTTGGTGTAACGCTCACCCCATAGAGTTCTTGCATCGGCATTGAAACAATAGGTGCTTGCTCTGCGCTATAACGAATAGGACAACGCCTTCCTGTTGGGCCAATAAAGTGCTCAGGTGCAATGTTGTCTAAAAGTTTTTGTTGTTTGTAATCAAGTAACGACAATAATGCCTTAGATAAAGTGACTTTATCTAGCTGGTTTTTATTTTTAATATCCCCAATAAAAGGGGCTAGCCATAAAGATAAATGTTGTACTAAATCACTTTCTTCAACCTCAGGGAAATTCAAGTGTTGTTGTGTTTGCGTGATCCAGCGCCAGCGTCCCAATAATTTCTGATCGTCATCACGCCAATTCAAATATGACAAACCATACCGTTGAATTTGTTGAAGCCATAAAGTAGCAATAGCATCATGAGATATTTTTTCATTACTGGTTTTTTCTGTTAAGACAATAGCGCCATATACGGTTTGCTGTTTAGCACTTATACGTTGTGTTTTTGTATCGTAATTCAGTTGTTTAACTTGCTTAATAGTAATCAGTTTCCAATCAATTAATTGTTCGATATCAACAGGAGCAGCAAGTCGAACTTGTAATTTTTGTTGATATTCAGACAAGTTTGCAGCGACAATGTAAGCTTCGCCTGCAAGTGCATCTTGTTCACTTATAACTAACCCTTTACCATTTTCAGATATAAAATGTCCATATTGAGTGCGTTGTTTAGCAATACGCTCTGGATAAGCGAAAGCTAATAATACACCTGTTAATTCAACCGGCAGAGTAAAAAGGTTCGTTGCCAACATTTTATTGGTTTTCTGTAAATGCTTTTTCATTTGGAGAAAAAATGTCTGATATCGTTTATTTTTTGATTGATGAATTAATTCAGTCAAACGGTGGCGTAGGTCGCAATCAGTAAAGGCACGTTCCCCTCTAAATATGTCTCGGTCTTCAAGTAATGCTGCCAACAAAGCCGCTAGGTTGGTTAATCCTGCCAATTTATATTTTTGCTCTAAATCAATAGCACTGACGATCATTTTGGCAAAACGCGGATGACAAGCAAAACCTGCAACCCGTTCGCCTATTTTTGTTAAATTTCTTTTTTCATCAAGTAATTGTAACTGCTGAAGTTCACTCCAAGCTTGGCTCTCTTGTACTTTTGCTGGTAATTCTATCATCGGAAGGTCAGCTAATTTTTTAACACCCCAACGAGCAAGCTCTATGACCATAGGTAATAAATCGGCTTGTTGAATTTCACTAATGCTTTGCTCATTCCTTCGATGAAAATCTTCGCTACTGTATAACCGAAGACACTTTCCTTCCATCACTCTGCCTGCACGCCCCATACGCTGAACAGCAGAAGCTTTAGAAATATTTCGAAGTTGTAATTGATTAGTCAGTGTTTGCGCATCATAAATGGCCACTTTTTCTAACCCACAATCAATCACTAAGTTAATGCCTTCAATCGTTAAACTCGTTTCAGCGATATTTGTCGCGAGGACAATTTTGTGAATTCCGTTCTCGGTAGCTGCAATAGCTTGCTGTTGTTGAGTAAGCGTAAGATCGCCATAAAGCGGACATAGAATAAAATGTTTTGGGACGTATTCAGCGAGTCTTTCAGCTAAAAATCTAATATCTGCAATACCTGTTACAAAAACTAATATCGACCCCTGATGATCCTCCATGGATTTTATGCAAACGCTAAGTGCATGTTCACGCCACATTCGACTATTTTTAGCGGGTATATAATCCACATTAACAGAAAAACTCCGACCTTCACTTGCCAGTGACACTGCATCAGGCAGCTGTTTCAATAAACTTGACGTTGATAACGTTGCAGACATTAATAATAGTTTTAAATCTTCACGCAAACCTTGTTGTACATCGCGTGCTAATGCAAAAGCTAAATCAGCATTTAATGAACGTTCATGAAATTCATCAAAAATAACTAGAGCGCATCCTTCAAGCTCTGGATCATGTTGGATAATTTGAGTGAAAATTCCTTCGGTGATCACTTCCAGTTGAGTATCTTTAGATACCCTACTTTCATTTTTTAATCGATAACCCACTGTTTTACCGACAGGTTCACCGAGTTGTTTAGCTAAAAAGCATGCAACCGTTTTTGCCGCTAACCGACGAGGTTGCAATAAATAAATTTTTTGTCCGCAGAGCTGGTTATTTTCCAATAACCACAATGGCAGCCTTGTAGATTTACCTGCTCCGGGAGGTGCAGATAACACAATAGTTTGATGACGATTTAACGCATCAATAAACGGGCCTTTAATCTGTTCTATGGGTAATGAAGGAGCTGACATTTTTGTTTTATATGAATTTTTTGATCAGAAAACTACTACAACAATCCTAACATAAACACTGCCCACCATTATTGTTATATTTATTAAATAGCTCAGTTCAACATAGCTATTAATGCCTTCCTTACTATAATAAAAGTAACTTTACCCAATAGTTACTTTTTATGAGTAAAAATAATATTGTTGATTTCCGTTTTCTTGCTGAACCTACCGATGTAAATTTTGGCGGAAAAGTTCATGGTGGTATGGTAATGAAGTGGATTGATCAAGCTTCTTATGCTTGTGCTGCGCAGTGGAGTAAACGTTATTGTGTAACAGTTTCAGCCAACGGCATTAGATTTATTCGTCCTATTTTAGTGGGGCAAATGATTACAGTAACAGCACGTATTGTGCATACAGGTAAAACAAGTATGCATATTTATGTCGTTGTTCGAGCGGGCGATCCAAAAGACGATAAAACGGTTGTCACTAATCGTTGTTTCATCACATTTATGGCTATTGACGAAAGCGGATATCCTATTAACGTTCCAAAATTTGTTCCAGATAATGAAGAAGACAGGCTACTTGAAGAAGTCGCTGAAGGGGCAAAAACTTTCGCAAAAAGACTAGATGAAGACTTTGAAAAGAAACTTGGTTGGAAATAATAATGAAATAAAGCCTTAATGGTTTTAAAAATATTCAGACTGAATAAAAATAGATAAACATAATTTATATTTCTCTAGATAAGAAGGCAATTATGGAACTTGCGGCACATGGAACTTACAACTTTAAGAGAGCAAAAAATATTTTATATGTTGATGCTTTTGGACCTTTCAATGAAATAACAACTCAGCAATATGCGAAAGACATTGATGAATACAGTTATAAATTTCAAAATGAAAATTGGGTTTCTCTAACCACTTTTTATGGTGATAGTATTTTTACTCCTGCGGCGGAAAACTCTTTAATTTCCTTACTGCATAGTCGAGCAGAGAAAGGTTTATTAGCAAATGCCTGTATAATATTAGAAAGTCACTGCCATGACCTACAATATATGCAATTGAAACGAATTCACCTTAAAGCAAACATTGCCTTTGATACTTTTAGCGATGTAAGTGGTGCAGAAAAATGGCTTGAAGAGTTGAGCTGCGCCTCTAATATGATAAAAGCACAATAATTAAATAATCATTGTGCTTAATATTTAAGTATAAAAGTTGATTATTTTATGAGCTCCGCGATAGTAGCAATACCTAATCCTGTTCCTCCTGCAGCCCAAAGCCCGGTTGCATTGCCGTTATATGCGCCAGCTAAGTCAAAATGTAACCATCCAGCGCCCTCATTTTCGACAAACCTAGACAAAAATCCTGCCGCGTTACTTGCACCGCCAGCACCTCCACCAGGTTTTGGACGACTGTTTGCCGTATCAGCAAATTCAGATGGACACTTTTCTTGATGCCAAGATTCTAGAGGAAATTGCCATATAGGTTCATTTACAAGTTCTGCTGCTTTTTTAGCTTGCTCTGCTGCTTTATCGTCCAAAGTAAATAAAGCACTGTAATCACCGCCAGTAGCCATTACTGCTGCACCCGTTAATGTTGCGGCATCAATAATAAGAGGTGCTTTGGTTTCGCTCGCCGCTAATAAACCATCAGCTAACACTATTCGACCTTCGGCATCGGTATTCGCAACTTCCATAGTAACACCGTTTTTATAGGTTAAAATATCGCCCAATTTATATGCATCATTACTGACCATATTTTCAGCACAACACAAGAACAGTTTAACGCGCTTATTTAGACCTTCTTTAATCGCTAGCGCCATTGCACCGGCAACCACTGCTGCACCGCCCATGTCGCATTTCATATCAAACATACCTGCATTTGACTTTAAGCTGTAACCACCACTGTCAAAAGTGATTCCTTTACCCACCAAGCAAGCTGAAACGGCCGCATCAGCATTGCCCGTTGGATTGAAATCCACTTCCAATAAACAAGGTGGATTAACACTGCCCTTACCAACATTATAAATTCCAACCCAACCCTTTTTAAGTAATTCATCACCTTGAGTAAGCGTCGTGGTTACATAAGTTGGTGCTTGTGCATTAATATAATCAGCGGCTAATTCAGCCAATTTAAGTGGGTACAACTCTGAAGGTGTTTGATTGACTAAATCGCGACTCCAAGCAAAAATAGCTAACTTGTCGTTCAAGCGATTAACGCATTCATTACTCCCGGTAAACTCTACATTTGTAAGTTTGCCTACACAGGTAAAACCTAATGCAAAGCTCCATTGAGTTTCTTCATCCCATTGGTTACCTGTTAAACGAGGACTATTAACACCTAATTTTTCAATTTTACGCGCAGCTTTTTGAATTTGTCTCAACGGTGATTCATTTGAATTTTTCAAACAAATATGTAAATCACTTTCTACAAATTGGACAAGGTTTTCACTCTGCCAATTAGTGTTAGCACTTTGTGTTGATAAATAAATATTAGTTACTTGGGTCATAATTAGTCCTGAACAGTATAAATTAATGCCATTAGTTTATACCTATCTATGTGTAAAACCGATATTTTATTAAAAGTACTGATTAACTAATGTAAATCTAGCCAGAGTTCACTTCGAGAGAGAGGTACTTGAGAGAGTAAGAATGGATTAGCCAAAGAAAATACACGTCGTTTTTCTTGCTGTACTTTTTTTATCGCACTACCAAAATATTTATTAAAAATACGTTCAAAACTTCCATCTTTAAGAGCTTTTTCTAATCCTGAAGAAATATCTGCGGCAAGCTTAGTGTTACTTTTATTAACATAGAAAAAATAAGCTGCTGGGTAGTGAATTAATTGATACGGTTCAATAATAATATTGCGATCTTTGTGTTTTTCATACTCCCACCTCACTTCTAAAATCGAACGTGGAAAATAATCAAAGCGATTATTTTCTAGCATAGGGAATAAGCCATCATAGCTACTCCCCCCTTCAACATTAATATCGTTACTTGCTATCACTTTGGTGTCGGACCAGCTATGAAGTTGACCTGGGGTTAATAACTTAAATGCAGTTAATGTGCTGTGTTTTAAGAATATGTCTTTATTCTCTTTAGTTACTAACGCAATACGCCAGCCATTTAAACCTTTCAATATAGGAAAACGAATAGGTAAAAGTAACTTTTCTCGCTCTTTCGTCGCACCAGCTGAAATAACACTTATTCCTGCATTATTAGAAATAAGTGTTAATACGCGATTTTTAGGAAGGTTCTGATTATTAAATTGCACTTGGTACTTATTTTTTTGTTTATAACTTAGTACATGTTTGAGTAATTCTGCGGAATAGTCATCGCTGCCATAACCAGGAAAAACCACGTTATTTGCAACACTTGAAGTACTGAATAGCATGAAAATAAGAAGAAAAAGTAAACGCATAAACTACTCAGTATGAGAAGACATCCATATAAATGAGTTCTTATAATACGATAATTACTCATAAAACCAAGCAACTTTTCGTTATAAAAAAACACTTTTTTGATTATTAATACATTTCTCAAAGACATGATTAAATGCTATTATCGTTTTCATCTAGCATTAATTTTTGATTAAGATACATAACTAAGAGTAATAAATAACACTTATTACTGTCTGTTTTTTTTACAGTTAGCTTAAGGCCAAGAAATAGCCCCAAAAAAAAACACCGTAAAGCCTTGTTTTCGTTAAGAATAAAACAAACAAACAAAACTGGCACGATTGGTGCTTGACACTTAGTATGAGTAATAATATTAAATAGCAGTTTCAAACTGCGTAGAGGTTTTTAATAATGCGTTTAAATTTTATAAAATGTTTAGCAGTTACCGCAACACTTTTGTGTTTTAGTAGTGTTTCATTTGCTGGTTCAGTTACATCATGTGCAAGTGCAGCGAATTATAGCGATGGCACTAAAGATTTCGGTGATGCTACTACAAGCACTAAGGGTGGTACGTATGGCGAAGCTTGTCATGAAACAAATGCTTGGCAACAACTTGGTAGTGCTGGAGCAAATGGTATAACCAATACAATGAATGATGCCAATAGTGCAAATGAGGGCTGGAATGGAGAAGCCTCTCAAAAAGCAGTAGACACAGGCGATAATGGCGTAAGTTGGCGTGTGGCTGATGAAAATGGTGTTTTTGGCGCTTATGGGCAACCAGAACTTACTCTAGGACAAACAGTTGAGTTTAAATTTGATGTTACCCGTTCTCAAAAGGGTACACACGAATTTGATCGATTAAGAGCTTGGGTCGATTGGAATGGAGAGGATGGATTTAACAACTCTGGATCTAGCAACTCAGCATCAGAGCGTTTAATCACGAAAACATGGGCTAAGAATAAAAACAGTAACGATAAAGCTCGCGGTGTCTATACAACGAATAAAAACACCGATTTATCCAATAAAAAGAATAGAGATATATTTAATCACACAGATACATTTAGAAGCTATACTGTTACAACTACGATACCTATGGATGCGATCGTTGGCGATACTTGGATGCGAGCACGCATTGTTTGTGAAAACTCTTTAACTACACATGCATCGAATATGAATTTATTAGCTACTGGTTACCACGACCAAGGTGAAGTTGAAGATTATAAATTAACAATTAATGCTAGACCTCCAACTCCGGTTCCAGAGCCGACCACTTTATTGGTATTTGGTACTGCACTCATTGGATTAGTATTAAGCAGAAAGAAAGCTAAATAATATTTGCATAACATAATTATTAAAGCCGCAATTATGCGGCTTTTTTGTTTGTACAATTTAAATTTAACTTGGTATAACAAGTCATCATTCATTAAATAGATTCAATTTTATCTGCTATCTCCAAGCCCTATAATTATCCCCTAAACAATCAAAGCGCCTTTCTTTTATTCCGTCGTTCTAAGAATAAAGTCTTGTGCAAGTGATGCTGAACTGAATACATGCTGGTCTAATTTGAGAGATTGATCTAACTGATGCTCATAATGATGATAAAGTTTCTTAGCTTATAATGGCTAATTTTCGTCGAGAAAACCTTGCCGGTTATCCGTGACACATTATCTACGTTGAAGTATTTATTACTTAATTTGAATATTGTTTGATATTCACAGGCTTAACGTTAAACAACATAAAGCTAACTCGCCCATATCGAGTAGGGTGAGGCTCATGCCTCATCCCTCTCACAGAACCGTACGTACGGACCTCGTATACGGCTCATGCATTCCTCACATACCATCAACTTATTTTCTAAAAGCTGATAGAGCAAGCCA
>Ga0233426_10000638_pt1 | contig 36319 bp, 66 predicted proteins | sample SI_118_April2016_6_FD_179875 | JGI IMG/M metagenome (GOLD analysis project Ga0233426, IMG submission 179875) | Seawater microbial communities from Saanich Inlet, British Columbia, Canada - SI_118_April2016_10_MG | ecosystem: Environmental > Aquatic > Marine > Inlet | place: Canada: British... | reverse complement strand
TATGTTCTACAATGTAGTAGACTGGTTTATGACTTTACCAGAGCCAAACATGGCACAAAGTGGATTAGTTAGTATAGTAGTAGGCGCAGGTGCAGCATGGTTTGGTTTGTATGTAAATAGTAGTAGTGGAAATCAAAAGCAAGTAATTGTACAAACTACTGCACCATCGACTACATCAAGAGTAGATGTAACTAATTTTGAAGAAAATCAAGAAGACAACCCATTTAGGTAAGCACATGTATCAACACCACATCCAATTAAAAACACCAGAAAAACTATCGTCAGAAGATGCAATCAACTGGTTTAAATCAGTAGAAGAATTTGGTCCTGAAAATATTGTATATAATAGACAACAAGGCGACCATTTCGTTGCTGTTGAATATGGACTATGTCAAGATTGTGAGTTTCCACATACATACTTAATATCACTAGCTCGTGATATGACTTCTGAAGAAGCACGTTTTGTTCTTGTTGCTTGGGAATATATGTATGATGGTGATTTTGACATTGAACTAAGCAGTGGATTTGAAAGTGGAATGTTATCAACTGGTATTGAGCAAAACATAATCAGTATTGATGAAGAAGTTCGAACACAAGCAATTAGTGAAATGCAAAAGTGGAGACACAATCGTTGGTACCAGCAAAAAATGACTGAAGGCTGGAGACATGGTGCATACTATAATAGCACAGAAAAGACACATCCAGCTCTAAAAGATTGGGATAATTTAACGGAAAGCCACAGGCGTTCTAATGAATATACTGATATGGAAATTTTAGAATGGCTAAAGAAGAGTCAAGTAATTAAATAAAGTGGCACTTCCAATATGGATATCAGGATTTACAGGAAGCATGCCAGACGCTCTGGCATGGTTAATCAATGGAAGCCCTGAGTGTTGTCCTGAACTAAGTAACTGTTTCGATACATTTGATAACGATCTTGGTGGTATGTGGGATGCACCTGGAGAAGCAGATCTTGAAGATTATAAAATTCTAGGCAGAAAGAAATTTTGGAATCCGTTAATTGCTAGTACTGATCCTGAATACATAGACCTACGTCATGAATTTGACGACGCCACTAAACTAGCAAGCTTATTAAAAAATGATGTAGAAATGATAGGTCGTAGAGAACACTATGAGCATTATGCTGAAAAGTGTTCACTATTGCCTCCAAGGCAACGATTTCATGGCATGCAAATTAGAACAGCTAATCTAGATAGTGCGTTACAATGGGTTCCTGGCAGCAGAGCAATATGGGCAAGTGCTTGGAGTATTAATAACCCTACTGTTATATACAACTGGACTGATATGTCAGTAAGAGCAAACATGGAAAATGGACTTGGCAAAGGGTTGCTTACAAATGAAAAATTTAATACAATAAATTGGCCTCCTGAAACAGGCAATAGTAGCAATGGATATATACCTGAACAAGATATGGAATCTATATCACATGCATATTCAAAACATATTTTAGCAAACATGTCATTATGGGTAAAGTTACAACCCAAAGGAGTTAAGTTTATATCAATTGATGATTTCATGAATCATGAAACAGTTATGGATTTATATAAGTTGCTTAACTTAACCCCTCCAACAAATGAATGGGTAACCAAATGGTTAAACATGTTTAGAGAAAAGTCAAATTATAGTAAAGTAGGATACAATCCTAGTTTAGACGACATAAAAGAGTTAACTCGTATATCTCTAATAAACAAGTTAGACAATGAAAGTGACCACTTATCAGATTTTGAAAAGGCGTGTGTGCGAGAAAAAATAAATGAACTAGCACCAAATTAGCTATTGACATCAAGATGCATTGGTGCTATATTATATCTATATTGTTAGGAGACAAATGTATACTATGTTCAATCATGAATTACAACGTGTAGGATTTGCATGCAAATACATGCACCCAGACCAGACGCAAAAGCCAAAAATCCTTAAAGAAATACAAGGCCAATACAGTGAGCGTAGTACTACCATTACATGGCTAGATAGACAAACTCCAGATGTAGCAGAAGAAAAGCTATGGGATTGCCTTGTAACTAATGCACGTAATGCAAGGCGACTTATTGAATACGTAGGTAATTTACCTGAGCAACAACGTATGGTACGTTTAGGTAGCAATATGATGCCTGCATATACACATCCAAACTGGAAGCATTTTTATGCTCGTAACGATGTTCGTGACGTAGCAGAGCGTGAATGGAGTAAGACTGGCGAAGTAGCTGCTAGCTTAGATGTACGTCTTAGTATGCATCCAGGACAGTTTACAGTACTAGCAAGTGACAATCCTGACATTGTTGAACGTAGTTTAGAGGAGTTCGAGTATCATGCGGATATCATCAGGTGGATGGGCTATGGTAAAACTTGGCAAGACTTCAAGTGTAACGTCCACATCAGCGGTAGACAAGGTCCAGCCGGTATCAAAGCCATCCTTCCAAGACTGTCTACAGAAGCAAGAAACACTATTACTATTGAAAACGACGAAAACAAGTGGGGTTTGGCTGATAGCTTAGAGCTTGAAAATGATGTTGCTCTTGTTATCGACATACACCACCACTTGTGCCGCGAAGGCGAATATATTAATGCAAATGATGATCGTATCAAACGTGTTATTGATAGTTGGCGTGGTGTACGTCCTGCAATGCATTATAGTCAGTCACGTGAAGATATATTACTGGAGCATGGCACAGATGTACGACCAGATTTTGTAGAGCTATATGAGACAGGATACAAAAAAGGTAAGTTACGAGCGCATAGTGACTTTATGTGGAATACAGCAGTTAATGAATGGGCTGGTACATTTCGCAAGGACTTCGACATTATGGTCGAAGCAAAGGCTAAGAACTTAGCAAGTATACCATTCGAGGAAGTGACACGATAAATGACTAGATTTGTTTTTAATTGGCCAAGTGGAGCAGGGGGAGATTTTTTACTAGCCCTGCTATACACTTACTACGACCATGACGGATCATTTTATAGCAATCCAAGACTTAATTTGTGGAGTGTACAAAACAAGTACACTGAAGGATATCGTACTTTTAAATACTTTGATCAACCTGAAAAGCAGCAAGAAATTCTAGACAATATGCCTGATATGTGTACATTACAGACACATAGTATTGCAAATCACGATCCATTAAGATACGATGATGATGTACAGGTAGTTAACATATTCTTTGAGGATATTTTTGTTGAAGCATATTGTCATGTATTGTACAAAATGAAAACAGTAACTTTGCCGCATGATGATTTTCAAGGTATGGTTAACATGAACGGCAAATTACCTAACTCTAAAAATATGCATAATATATCTTATAACAAATTGTTTATTGATCAAGACCCAGATACTATTAATCAATTGTTTAATGTATATAATATTACTGATTTTGATATAAATGAAATACAAATGCTACTTAAAGCATATACTGATAAGAACGATCGCATTATAAGAAAAGTATTTTACGAAGACGAAGTTGATCGTACTGGGGCGCAATATGCATATATGCATAGACGTGATAGTATACGTTTCTGTTTAGAAACACCTGCTCGTGCAACTATTGATGAGCAACGTAAGATAGTCCAGGGGATTGAATACTTTGACAGGAATTAACCCCTTGATGCACTGGACTAAACGCCAAAATGGCTATCATTGTTTTGTATATGATAGCGCAATACCCAATCAAGTAATACTTGAATGGTTACAGAATAATACCTCAGGTTACTATGAAAGCCGTATTCATTACCAAGGTGGTGATGAATGTGCTGAAATAACGCTGAGCGATCCTGCTGATGCAATGTTGTTTAAATTAAACTTTCAAAACTACTCAATTGCATAAATATCTATAAGAGGACTAATATTATGAAAATAGATGAAATCTACGAACTGAAACGATTGGCTGGTATTATTGACAAAAATGGCAATGATATTCAGAGCGAATCAGGTACACCTAATATTAGCAATATCGGCACAGAAAAATCACAGTATCAAACAAAACACAAAGTTAGACCTGGCACAGATGAATGGTTTAAATTATGGTTTTCAAGACCACACTTAACTGGTGAAAAATCGATGCCAAAGGATAAAAAATGAGAATTACAGAAGTAGACCAGCCAGTATCACAAATACAAATAGATGCACTTGAAAAGGCACTTGATAAGGTATTTGCACAAGTAGGTATTGATGTAGAATTTACCCGTCACTTTTTAGATCGTGTAAATGACGAACGTAATATAAAACAAATTACACTTAGTGAATTAGGACAGTTGTTTAAGAAAGAGTTTATCAAATTTGGTAAACCAATTGCACAAATGGGTCCAGATGCACAGGCAGTAATGAAAGATATGTCATCAGATATCAACATTCCTTTTGCATTAGATTGGAATTCACAAACTGGTATGCTAGAGCTAATTGCTAAAACTGTAATGCGTAAAAAGAACTTCAGTACATCAAACAAAGAGTTTGCTGTTGAAAGCGTAATTATGGAAGGCGGCAGTATGCCAGGTGTTGGAGTTATCCATCACAGCGAAATTGAACCAACACTTGATAAACTAGAGAAAGAATTAGGCATAGATCTTAAAGGGTTTACTCTTGGTAGCGTAGGCAAAAAAGAATACAGTGGAGACATTGATATTGCTATTAACTTACAGCCAGAAGATTTACCAGAGTTTATGAGTAAACTAGAAAAAGCACCTAGCATTTTGGATGTTAAAAAATCAAGTGTGTTTATGACATCAGTTGATATTGTTGGATATGATCGAGACAAAAATAAAGAAGGTATGGTAAGAACAGGCAAAGTACAAATTGACTTTATGCCAGGCGATCCAGGTTGGATGAAAACGTTCTACCATGCTCCGCACGAAAAAGGCATGAGTACAGACGGTAAGCACAGTAAGTACAAAGGTGTGTTCCGTAATATTATGCTTTCAGCTATTGCAGCAAACAAAGATCCTGTTGCAAGTGAGGACAAGCTAGATGATGGAAGAAGTATGAAAGTTGAACGTTTCATGTGGAGCCCAACAGATGGTTTGATACGTGTAGAACGTACACCAGTACTTAATAAGGCTGGAACGGCATACACAAAGAAGAATAAGAACGTAATAAAACAAGGACCATGGAAAACAGCAGATGAGATTGCTGAAGTCCTAAGCCTAGGTGATGCAGAAGCATTATATAGTTTCGAGACATTGTTTGACGCAGTTAAGAAAAACTTTAGCAGTGATGCACAAAAGAAAATCTTCACAAACTTTGCTCGCAACCACGTCATTCAGGATATTGGTATTCCTGAGGAGGTACTGGAGTATGTATAATGAAATTTTGGCTATTAGTAGTTCTTTTTGTAACTACAGCTAACGAAGAAGTAACACTAGATGGTTGGAGCCCAACGCAACAGCCAACATTGGAAATTTGTAATCAGAGAAAAGAATTTCTAATAGATTATGTTAATAACGCATATGATTTGCCAGAAGGCATAAAAGAAGTAAAAGTAATATGTAAAGAAGTAATTTGGGATTAAAATGAAGATACGTGATATTTTAAATGAAGATGGAGTTATTGTTCCTGGTGTTAACACCACAGTAGACGTCAAACCTGGCGAAACTGAACGACAAGCAGCGAAATTTGGTAATGGCAAAATAAAAGAACTAATGCCTAAGGCACGTAAGAACAGCAACCCAAATACTCTATTCAATATGGGATTATCAGACAGAGGGTAACAGTATGCAACAACAGCAATTGATAAGTCATGTGGTATCAGCATTCCAACAGGCAACAATGCATACTAATCCGTTTGAGCATATAGTAATTGAAAATTTTCTACCACAGGAAATATTTGATCAATTAGCTGATGTTATAAAAAATACACACACTGGGGCTAAAGACGATAGATTTCTTTTAGCTCATCAATTGCAATATGATACTAGAAAATCTAAAGACCATCCAGAATTCTGGAAGGAATGGTATAATGTATTTGAAAGCGATGAAGTAATAGATACATTAAAGAATATTTTTGGTATTGATGATATTGAGTTTACCCAATTCCATATACACAAAAGTCAACCAGGATATACATTAAACACTCATACTGATAATAAACCCACCTTTAAGGACATGGTAAGTTTTCAATTGTATGTTACAGAAAATGATCCTGATAATGGCGTAAGTTTATGGGACGATGACCGCAACAACGGCGGGACAATTCAGAATTACATAGAAAACAAACCCAATACAGCATGGATGTTTAAATGTAATAATAGTACATGGCACAGTGTAGAAAAATGTACAACAGATAGACATAGTCTATTAATAAGGTATTGTTGTAATACTGAGTTATTTAAAATATAAAGGATTGGATATGAATAAAGTAATACAAAGGGAGTTAACACCAACACAACTTAAACATTATATTGAAAAATATAAAGAACATGAAAAGAACCGTACTAGTACCAACGATCGTAATAAATACTGGCGTAGCTATTTTACACCATCAAGAAGTGAAACTAGCTTTGATATGGGAAAGTTTTAAAATGAGAATAACAGATTTATACGAAAGTAAATTAAATGAAGACATGGGAGCTTTGCCTAGCATGGCTGAGCTTATTGTCATGGCAGTAGTAGCGCAAACATCGTTTGCTGCATTAAAGATGATGGTAAAAACAGCATACAAGACTGGTAAAGGTCTTAACAAAATTAGAAAGCTTGCAAAAGCAGCAGGCGTTGCACTAGATGCAAAAATCAATCCAGACATGTACTATGATGACGAAGATGAAGTAATGGAAGCATATATTAAAACTAGCAAAGATGCAAGTGATGCACTAGGGGTATTGCGTGGCAAAGGCAAAAAGATTGAACGTGGACAAGACGATGATCAGGGCAACTTAGCAAACCAATATGCAAGCGATACATGGGATGTATATTCTTGGATCGAAGCAAGAACTAATAGGTTCCAAAATATAGATCCAAAGTTCAAGTCTGCAATCGATGACATGATGACACTACGTAGCGAAGCAAAGAAGTTAGAAACTAAGCCAGGTTCAGGCAAGAATAGTCGCTTTGGTAATCAAATTGTAACTACATTATATCCTGTAATGCAGTATATTGATGCACACAACTTTAATCAAGACGATGTAATGGAAGATGCAAATAGCAAAATGTTAGATGCAGCAATGAAGGCCATAGAACATATGATTAAACAAGACGGTAATAAACAAAGTGTATCAGGATACGCATATGAAGTAAGTCGTGTATTTGGTGGAAAACCAGACGCACGTACATTAGCCGCACATTATGAAAAGGAAAAACTAAATGCTAGTTGAAGATATTGTAAGCGAAGAAATTACCTTAACTGAAGATATCACATTAGAAGAGCATGAAGACTTTCATGAGCATTTTGGTTATCTTGCATACTGCGAAAATGGTTTATTTGAAGCAGAATATCAAGGACGTACTGTTAAGCTAAACAAGCCAATGCAAGGCGATGTTAAAAAGTTTAAAGTATATGTAAAGAATCCAAAAGGCAATGTAGTTAAAGTTAACTTTGGTCACGGTGGTACAAGTGTTAAAGGCAAAGCAATGAAGATCCGCAAAAATAATCCAAAAGCCCGCAAGAGCTTTAGAGCAAGACACAACTGTGATAGTCCAGGACCGAAGCATAAAGCACGTTACTGGTCATGCCGTAAGTGGTAATCCCATGTTCATTAGAGAGATTACCGAAAACAAAGCAATAGAAATGAAAATTAGCGATTTGACTATCAGTGATGCTGGTATGGCAATCGCACAATCAGTAGGTGGCGGAAGTAGAACAGATGCTCCGTTGGCAGTTACAAAACTCCCATCAGGTCATGTATATCTTGTAAATGGGTATCATAGATTGGTAGATGCTATACAGGCTGGCAAAGATACTGTATCAGTAGAATATGTTCCATATGAAAAAGTAGAAATACTTTGGAAACAAGAACGTGAACAAGATATCATATACGGTAAACAGTTTAACGAAGAAGTATACGGTAAACAGTTTAACGAAGAAGTTGAAGTATCATTACACGGAGATGCTAAAAAAGGTTATACGCTATCTAAGATTAAAGTATCAGGCGATGAGCGTAATGCTGGTCAAGGTACAAAAGCAATGCAAGATATTGTTGACAGAATGGATAGCGAAGGTGCTATTATCGCACTAACCCCAGACAGTGCGTTTGGTGGGAACAAAAACAGACTAATTAAGTTCTATAAGCGTTTTGGTTTCGTACCAAACAAAGGTCGTAACAAAGACTTTCGCTTTAGAGAAACTATGATCCGTTATCCACAGACTGATGTAGAAGAAAACTTTGCTGACGGTAAAGTAAAAGGCAAAAGCAGACCAGGCAGAGTAAAAAAGTCAGGTGCAAGTTGTAACGGTAGCGTAACAGAACTAAGATCCAAAGCAAAAAAGGCAAGCGGTGAGAAAGCAAAAATGTATCACTGGTGCGCCAATATGAAAGCTGGCAAACGATAAATACTTTTAAGGAGTCATCATCATGAAAATAAATGACATTTTAAATGAACACGGATTAGTACCTATGTATAGTACTATGAAAGCCTATGGTATGCGCAAAAAGACTACCAATGGTCAAAAGCACTTTGTAACAGACGACACTAAGTGTAGTAAAGTTGGTGCATCCAATTGGGAAAACTCTAAGAAATGAAAATACAAGATATCTTAACAGAAAAGTGTTGGAAGGGCTACAAAAAAGATGGTATGAAAACCATGTTTGGAAAACGTGTACCCAACTGTATTAAAAAAGCAAAGAATGTAAAGAATTAACGATGCGAATTAAAGACATACTAAAGTTGCCTAGTATTGAAATTGGAGACGAGATACTCGTTGGCAAATTTAAAAATCGTAAAGCTACTGTAACTGGCTTCGGAAAAGATGAGAATAATCAGCCTGTGTTAAAAACAACCAAAGGCGATCAAAAACTGTTCAAACCAAGAATAGTAAAATTAATGAAAGACGAATAAATGTTTAGTAAACAATGCAAAGCACACTTAGCAAACGTAAAAATGTCAAGATGGGAACACTTTAAGTTTGCATTTGGGTTCTTAGTAGAACTTAAAAAAGCAGAGCTAGCCTTACTGGTACACATGTTTGTTCCACGTTGCTGTGAAACATATGCAAGTAAAAAAATTAAAGAACTAGCAAAAAGGCTCGACAATCACCAATAGGTAAGTATAATGAAGATCGAACTACGTAGATTTCAATCTAAAGACTTCTATAAATTAACAGCAATAATTGATAAAGATACAGCTATTGCAGCAGGATTAACTTGGCCATTCGATCGCGAAAGTGCTATGTCATTTATATGTGAATATAATACATGGGGTATATATCACAGTGAAGTTTTACTAGGTGCAATTGAGATAAGAAGCAATTTAGAGACAGCATATTTAGTAGGTAGACAATGGCGTGGTAAAGGAATAGCAACACACGCAGTAAAATTAATTAAAGAAAAATTTGCAGATAAACAACTTTGGTGCTTGATTAATCCAGAAAATCGTGCTAGTTTAAGAGTAGCACAAAAAGCAGCAATGCGTATAACTTATTATAATGGATAAAACCAATGGCTAGAAAAAAATTTAACCCTGAAGAATTGCAAGAAACTGACGGTCCTATGAATGATGTTGCAAAAGCTGATGCAATGGTATATGCAAAAGCTGACCCAAATAGACCAATGGATAACAAACGAAAACGTATTGTAGTCGCCAAAAAGCAACAAATTAAAAATAGTACAAATAAAGCCAACAGACGTAACAGTAAGAACATTATTCGAAACTTAGACAAATGAACGAATAACATAAATACATATATGAAGATAATCGATATCATAATAAACGAAGATGCTGACGCAGGCGCCACAGCGAGTGCTGATATGGCGACAGTTGTGTTTCCTTTGTTTGGAAAAAAGAAAATGGTACGAAGAGCCGTAGATCCCAAGGGATATTTAGGCGCAGGAAAAATAAAAAGTGTTGGCTATGCTAACCCAGTAAAGGTAAAAAACAAATGAGTAACACACAAAAAATTGATAATACATTTAGCAGAGCCGCAACAGAGCTTGCTAAATTAGAAAAAGCATTTGCTGAGAATGGCAAATTAGACGCCGCAGTTTTAGAATCACGTGGTGACACAGCAGTATTAGCTATTGTAAGAGAAAATATTTCAAAAGCCATTAACGCATTAACTACTACTACACTTACCGAAGGTGTACTAGACGGAGATGACGAAGATGGATTTATGGCACGTAGCCAATTATATTTCCTAGCACAAGATTCAATTAAATTACATGGTGCAATTGATGACAGAGATAACTTAGAGCCGTGGGTTCAAAGTAAAATTGCACAAGCAAGTAAAGATATTAATGCAGTTGGACGTTATATTGAATATAACAAAACACAAGAGCCAGAAATGGAACCACAATTACCAGCAACAGTTGAGCCAGAAATGGTTCCTGAAGCAATGGATCCAGCATCACCTGAACTAGCTAAAATCTTTGATAACTTAAAGCGTGGCGATAAAGTTAAAATTAAGCATGACAGTGCATTAGAAAAAGGTACTGATTATATCGAGTACGTAGTTAAAGCAAACAATGTTTTAAAGAATGGTGTTGGAAAAGCAACACTAGCAAGAGCAGATAGTCCAACAAGTGTTAAGCGTGTACTTTATAAGCGTAACGGCAAAGTGACTATGGCTATTGGCGATATGGCAGCAACATTAGTAGATATCCAGGTAGACGAAGGGTATACAGTTTTACCACCTATGGATCCAAAATATATTGAACGTGATGGACTAGAAGGACCATTTCCTACAAAATCAGGAAAAGTAGTTTATTACGATCCAAAAGAAGGTAGTTACTACGATCCAGACACAGACATTTATCTATCATATGATGAATGGAAAGAACTAGATGAAGGCACAGCAGATCAATCAATTAATGAAGCAGGTGGATACTACACTCAACCAGTATATGCCATGATTAAACAACATGGTTATCCAAAAGTAATGCACAAACTATTAACATCATTAGACGCAGATGTTATTCAAAGTTTTTTACAACGTGCAGATTTAGATGAAGGCACAGCAGGTTGTGCAGACTGTGAATGGATCTCTAAAGAAACAGACGGCGATATTGATACATGTGATGAGTGTGCAGAAGAGGCGATGTACGAAGGCAAGTACAAGTCACATGCACAACGTAAAGCAGTACATGCATCAAAAGCAGAAACAGCAAACGAAGCTATGAGCTTTGATGATAAACAAGACAGTGATTTAAAAACTATTGCAGGCGATATGTTCAGCAAAGCAAAAAAAGCTGCTAAGAATAAGGTGAAGAGATAATGAGACTTAACCACTTAGATGAAGGCAGTTTAGCAGGTGCTATTAGACGTGTTAAAGCTATGAAAGCTGAAGGAATGGGCAAAGCAGAAGCTCATTTTAACGCTAAAAAGATGGGCATTCATGCCAAAGTGGTTGACGACATTTTTGATAATGACGACAGTATGAACGAAGATGAAAGCAAGCAAGTATATACAGTATATATTAACGGCAAAAAATGGAAAGCGTTTTACAAAGAAGAAACTGCCAATAAAGCAGCAGCTACTATTGCTGCCAAAGGTAAAAAGACTGAAGTTAAAGCTGGTCCAGCACCAGAGTATAAGCCACGTGAGTTTAAGCCAGTAACACCAAAGCCACAAGATCCAAAACAAAAAGCAGCAATGGACAAAGCACTTGCATCAATTGATGCAACATTTGGTCCAGAACAACGAGCTATTAGTGATCAAGTATTAGCTATGGCACGTACTGCCAAAATGCTACAAGATCCAAAATGGGCTGACCGTGCCTGGAGCAATGTTGAGCCGTACGGTATCAAAAATGTAAAAGATCTAACACAAGAACTAAAAATTATGCGTAACAACCAAAAAGAAGTTATGGATGCAGATACGGAAAACTTGAACAAGAATCCAGAAAGTAACATCAAACATATTGATAGATCATTAGCATTGCTTACTACAAATGAAGCAGTAAGCGAAAGCCAAGTTGGCATGCAAAAAGAACAGTTGGAAAATATACTTTTAAGTATGCAATATGATATCAACGAAAAACAATTGCTATCAGCACACAAAGATCAATTAATCAACCAACATAATGAGATAATGGAAATATATGAACAACTTGAATCAGGCGAGATAACTGAAGAAAGATTGGATGAAGTATTACCATTAGCAGCATTAGCATGGACTGGCGCACGAGCAGCTGCAGGCGCAGCTTTGAGAACCGCTGCAGGCCAAGCATTAAAGCGTGGAGCAATCCAAGGTGCAAAACGTTTAGGGTCAAAAGTTAGAAATGCATTCAAGCGTGGTAATCGTGGCAAAACTGCTCGCAGTGCGGCAATGGGTGCTGATATCGGCGGTAACAGAAATTATGGAGATTTGAATTTAACTAATCGTAGTGGCAGTGGCGGAGCAGATGTATCTGGTCTAGGTTCAGCTGATGCTGCGGCAGTATCAAAAGGATATACCTAATTGGCATATTGCAATAACTGTGGTCGTGAAAGCCATTGTGGAACAACATTAACGGCTAGCGAATTTCAATTTGGAACAAACCAAATGCCATTTGAGGCAAAGATTTGCAGTCATTGTGTATGTACAGAATGTAGTGGAAAAACGTGCCACAAATGTAGAAATAAGGCATTAGATGTCAAACTAGTAGACTATAGGAATAACAGAGACAGACTTAGAGGCCAAGTTTGGATTTGTAGTAAATGCACTAAGGAAGAATAAAAATGAGAGCTGATGAAATATTATACGAATCAAGAGGTGTAACAGCAAGAGCACCTGGAGAAACATATGTCAATGTTGCTGATCCAAGCGATGTATTAACCATTGGCGAAATTGTAACACTTCCATCAGAAGGTGAAGGATACGAAACATTAGAAGAATTAGAGGAAGCAATTGGCCAAGCTATTCCTGACAAAGGTTTACGTGTAAACGACAATAATAGTAATGCAGGAATGAGAGCAGCAGCATTAGCATCAGTAACAGATGCAGATGGAAATGCACAATATTGGGTACGCTATCTAAAACAAATACCAGCAGCTGGCGTTACAGGACTTTGGAAAACATTGCGTGGTTACAAGTATGGCAAAGGTGCTAAAGAAGAAAGCATGCCAATCAAGCCAAGTGATCTTGTTACAGATGAAAATTATCGTTCAACAGAGCAATTAGCAAATGATGTTATGTCAGGTATCAAAAATCAATTAAGTGGTAGTGAACACGAAGCATTAATTGCAACAATGGCTTCAGCAGTAAAGCAAGCACGTTCTGGACAAAGTCAATATATTGACGGCGCACAGGAATACACAGGTGTATTACAAAAGTATGGTGGCGAATATTTAGGTCCACTAGCACTTATTGATGCAACAGCAAGTGTAACCGGTAATACTACAGAAATGCTAAAACACTTTAACTTGTCATCATTAAAAGGTTCCAAGGTTATGTTCCCTCAAGATACAGCTATGGAACTTATTGACAGTATTATTGAAACTCCAGATGGACAGCAAATTCAAATTAGTAGCAAAATTAGTAAAAGTGGCGGAGCGGCCAGTAGTTTAAGTGGCGTTGCAAAACAATTAACTGACGAACATAGAAGCAAGTATCCAAATGGTACAAAAATTATCGACTTGTTGGCGACAGAAAGTGCGGTTAATGGTCCACTTAAAGTTGCACGTATGTTCAACTTAATTGATCAGAATGACGTACAAGCGTTATCTAACTTAGAAAGAAGCAGTCAAAATATTCAAGACTTGCAAAGTGAACGTTTGCGTAATATGACAGCACAGCAAGGTGTTGGAGCCGGAACTTTAGAACGTCCTGAGTATAGAGTATTCTTCCACACACTAGCAGCAATAATGAATCAAGTAATTCCAGCAGTTAATGCTGATGAAGAATTTAAAGCAGCAATGATGGCGGCACTAAACAACAACCAATATGTACAACTACTAACCAAAGGTAGTAAACAAGGTGACAATCTTGCATTAAGCTATTATACAAAATTCCCAGCAGTATTTGACGGTGCTCCACAGCTAGTAAATAAAGTTTACTTTGCAACTGGACAAAAAGGACGTATTGGTTTTAAACTAAAATGATCTGGGATATGATCGAGCGTATGGCTACAGATAGACTGTGGATTTACACAGCTATTGTTGGTAGTATATTTGGCGCACTATTCATTACATGGATAAGAAAAACAAACATAGGGATATGGACATATAACAAATGGGCATCCTTATTGGATTTTCTAGTAGAACGTTGGGGTTGGACTTGGTTCAAACCACAGCCTTCAAGACTTGATCAACTAGAAACAAAAATAAACAAGTTGGAAAAACTTGTTGACTTTCACATCAAAACAAAGTAATATAATATTATACAACAATTAATGGAGACTAACTATGACAGTATTTTCTGAGCAAGACAGTAATAAGCTGAAACGTATCGTACAAGAAGGCATTCAAGTTACTGAAGAAGTAAACACCCTAAAAGAAGGGTTGCGTGATACTGTGAAAGCAGTAGCAGAAGAAATGAATATTAAACCAGCAGTACTAAACAAAGCAATTCGTATTGCATACAAAGCTGAGTTTGATAAAGAACGTGAAGACTTTGATGAACTAGAAAGTATCTTGGACGCAACAGGACGCAAAATTTGAGTTATATTGACGCCTATATTGATCGCAGTGAAGATAAAATACACTTAGTAGAACGTATTAACGGCGAGAGAATATATAAACAATACCCTGCGAAATATACATTTTACTATCCAGACAATCGTGGTAAGTTTACAAGTATCTTTGGCGACAAGTTAGAGCGTGTAGTGTCTAACAGTGGTAGAAAGTTTGCGGCTGAGAAGAAAGCTTATTCAGGAAAAACACTTTTTGAAAGTGATATTAATCCAGTATTCCGTTGTCTAGCTGACAATTATATCGATGCTGAAGCACCAGAGCTTAACGTGTGTTTTTTCGATATCGAAGTTGACTTTAACAAAGAATTTGGATTTGCCCCTCCTGAAGATCCGTTTAATGCAGTTACAGCGGTTGCATTACACTTGAGTCATCTAAAACGTACATTCTGCTTAACTATTAAACCAGATACACTTACAAAGGAAAAAGCACAGGAAATTTGTGATAGATTTCCTGACACACTACTATTTGATACTGAGGAAGAACTACTTGAAGCGTTCTTGGCATTGATTGGTGATGCTGATGTATTAAGTGGTTGGAACAGTGAAGGCTTTGATATTCCATACATGGTTAATCGTATTAGCCGTGTATTGAGTAAAAGTCACAATCGCGGCTGGTGTTTGTGGGATCAACTTCCCAAAAGTAAGATGGTTACAAAGTACGGCAAAGAAAGCGAAACATTTGAACTAATGGGCCGTGTGCATTTGGATTACTTGGAATTATATCGCAAGTATACATACCATGAGATGCACAGTTATGCACTAAACGCTATTGCTGAATATGAGCTTGGCGAAAAGAAAACTGAATATGAAGGTACGCTAGATCAATTATACAATCATGATTATGAAACGTTTATTGAATATAACAGACAAGACGTTGAATTGCTTGTAAGACTAGATGCTAAACTACAGTTTATTGATTTAGCAAACGTACTAGCACACTCTAACACAGTGCTTCTACAAACAACAATGGGTGCGGTTGCACAAACAGACATGGCTATTGTTAACCACGCACACAGCATTGGACTTATTGTTCCAGATAAAAAGCGTGGCGATCGTAACTTTCAGAAAGGTTATGAGCGCAGTGTAGCGGCGGCTGGTGCGTATGTAGCAAACCCTAAAAAGGGTGTACATCGTGATATTGGCAGTGTTGACCTTAACTCACTTTATCCTAGTATTTTACGTGCAGGCAATATGAGTACTGAAACTATTGTTGGGCAAGTGCGACATATTTTTACAGCAGATGGTATTGAGAAAAGTTTTGCAAAATACAAAGACGGTCCTGTTCCAAAGTTTTGGGAGGGCAAGTTCGCTACTGAAGAATATGAACTTGTAATGGCAAAAGATAAAAAGGTAATGCTACATCTCGATTTTGAAGATGGACAAAGTTATGATTTAACTGGTGCAGAGATACACGAACTTATCTTTGATAGTGGACAACCTTGGATTATTAGTGCTAACGGAACTATCTTTACTTACGAGAAAAAAGGTGTTATTCCTGGACTATTAGAACGTTGGTATGCTGAACGTAAAGTGTTACAAGGCAAAGCAAGAGATGCTCGCGAAGAAGGTGGAGATAAGTTTGACTATTGGGATAAGCGACAGTTGGTTAAGAAGATTAACCTAAACAGTTTGTATGGTGCGTTACTTAATCCAGGCAGTCGATTTAATGATCCCCGCCTAGGACAATCAACAACACTAACAGGTAGATGCATTGCTAGGCACATGGCGGCCCAACTTAACAAAGTAATTGCAGGAACATATGATCACTTAGGCGAGAGTATTGTTTATGGTGATACTGACTCTACTTACTTTAGCGCATATACAACACTCAAAGATCAAATTGATAACAATGAGATTAGTTGGGATAAAGATACAGTTATTGCATATTATGATGCAGTAGCAGAAGAAGTTAACGCAACTTTCCCACAGTATATGAATGAAGCGTTTCATGCTCCACAAGATCTTGGTGAGATTATTGTAACTGGCAGAGAGATTGTAGGCGAAGCTGGAATCTTTATCAAGAAGAAGCGTTATGCAATTCTTGTTATTGATGATGAAGGCAATCGTATGGATGTAGACGGCAAGCCTGGTAAAATTAAAGCAATGGGATTGGACTTAAAGCGTAGTGACACACCAGCATTTATGCAGGAGTTTTTAAGTGAAGTACTCAAAATGGTACTAACTGGAGTTAAAGAACAGGACATTTTGGATCGTATTGTTGAATTCCGCAAGGAGTTTAGAGAAATGCCAAGCTGGCTAAAGGGTACTCCCAAACGTGTTAACAACTTAACCAATCATACTACTAAGTTTAAAAAGACTGGAAAGTGTGGAGTAGGACATGCATTGGCAGCTATAAATTGGAATCGGTTACGTGAAATGAATAGTGATGCATATAGTATGGAAATTACAGATGGTATGAAAACTATTGTATGCAAACTAAAACAAAACCCTATGCAAATTACTAGTATTGGGTATCCAACAGATGAGAAGCGTATTCCTGATTGGCTTAAAGACTTGCCATTTGATGACGATGCAATGGAAGAAGCTATCATTACTAAGAAAATTGACAACCTTATTGGTGTGCTACATTGGGACTTGAAGAGTGCTGAAAGCAAGAATACATTCTCAGATTTGTTTGAGCTTGATAAATAAAGGATGGAACATTTTTTAACACTGTATACTAGTGGATTATGTGGCACCTGGATCACATGGTTTGCATCGCAACACAATAACTTTCATAAATTTGAAAAAGAGACAATTACAACAGACGGTACAATAACTGACTTAGCAGTACATGGCGCCACATGGTGCTTTGCCCCTGACACAGAGGATAATGCACCTGACAAGGCAATGACATTTGATGAATATCAAAAACGATGGATGATCCCGTATAGTCAGAATCCAAAAGCTACTAAAAACTGTATTAAGGTTTTGCCAGATCATGACTTAGGTTGGGACGAACATCAATCAACTGAAGTAAGACAAAAGGTTCTTAAGCCATTTACAGGAGTTATCATTCCGTATTTGCCTCATGATAGCCCGTTTGTCAACATGCTTGCACTACGCAATTGCTTTATGTGGCCAGATATGCCACATGGAGAAGACGAAACTGTTGAAGAATTTTGGACACTTGCAATTACTAACGCTAGAAGAGATATGACAGCCGGAAAGATGAATTATGTTAACTCATATGCTAAAACTCTTTATCTTAATTTACATGCATTGCTTATGTGTGAAGAACGTGAGTATTTAGATCTGTGTAGTTTTCTTGGTGAAGAGCCATTACCTAAATGGGAAGATCATGTAAACCATTATCGTACTGCCTTTATATGCAAGGATTGGAAAAAGCTAATTAAAAAGCGTGAAGAATCTTCAGAAAATTCAGAAAAAAGTTAATTTAGGGGTTGACACCAAGACGTCTTGGTGTTATATTAGTGGTATAGCAACAAACAAAGGATGTACCAAATGACAATAGCAACTTACAACACTTTTGAAGCAATTACTAAAACACTTGAAACTACATTTGCAGAGTTTGATGCTAAGTTTCGTGAAGCTGAAATTGCTTACTTTTTTGCACGTAAAGCTGCCGTTGCTGAATTTTATGCAGACAAAGAATACCGTGCAAAGACAGATGAATGGACTTGGTACGAAGAGGTTTGGAGTGTAGCTGGTGGTAAAGGCATGTACAACATCGTTCAGCCAGGCTACTACAACGATGCAGGTATTACTGAAAAGGCTAACAAATATGTAGACGGTAAAATTGCCAACCGCAACGCAACTATTGCTGCTAAACTAACAAAGTTGGATATCACAGAAGTTACTACTGGTGATGTAAAGCGTAGTTCAGATGGCTTTCATGGTTACTTTACTGTTGAAACTGAAGTTGGTACAAAGCATATTGATATTGAAACTATTGTTGCTGGTGGTTACAACATTCAACGTATGCACTACAGAACACTAGTTAGGGTTTCAAAATAATGATGATAGAAGTATTCCAAGTTAAAGAAGTCACTAATAGTGGCTTCGTTACACCTAACGCTGAGTTAGATGGTAAGCCTTGGTTTGCTACATTTTATCCTACATATGAAAGTGCCAAAGCAGACATCGAGGGGCTACTACAGTTAGCATCTGGCGATAATGCTGCTCAAACAATACATCCAGAATGGACAGTGATCCAATTATTTGGATGGGGAGAAGACTTTGATAAGTTCAAGGTTTGAGCGTATGCAATCAAGGTTGCGTAGACTAGTTACTCGCAAACGTTTATATAAATGGACAGCCACAACTAAAGATGGCAAGACACACGACATGGGTGTATTAGAGCTAAGTAAAGATGAAGCACTTTGGTGGAGACTTACAAGTTCACCATTAAGTCAAATAGCTCTGCTAAAGAAGAAATAACATGACCACCAAAGATAAGATATTAATGATTATAGTCATAATATTTTTTATATTCTACATCAATCTAATTAACTATTGACAATCCTAATTGAAGGCGCTATTATAAAAATATGATATTAGATGTTATATTTGGAGTTTTAGTATTTTGGGTAATCATTGGTATTATTAAAGGAACAGTGCGATCTGTACTAACGAGTCTTATAAGGCTGCTCAAGGAGAACTAATTTGAAAAAACATAAACTACTCGTCATTGGACACGGGCGGCACGGCAAAGATACTGTGTGTGAAATGTTGCGTGACGAATATGGCTACACATTTGAAAGTAGTAGCCAATTTTGCTCAAAGTTATTCATTTACAACGATCTAAAGGAAAAGTATGGATACGCTAATGAAGAAGAGTGTTATGCTGACCGGCATAATCACAGAGCAGAATGGTATAATGCTATCTGCGATTATAATGTACCTGATGCAGCGACTCTAGGCAGAGAAATGTTTGACGCTTATGATATCTATTGCGGGCTCCGCAACAAGCGTGAATTTTTTGCAATGCAAAATACTGGGGTATTTGACTACTGTATTTGGGTAGACAGAAGTGATCATTTACCAAGTGAGTCTAAAGACAGTATGAGCTTGGAGCAATGGATGGCTGACTATACTATTGATAACAACAGCGACTTAATGGAACTAGGATTTAATGTTAGGACACTAATGAATCACTTGGAGTCAAAATTGTAATGCCAATTCAAAACAGAAACAGTAAAGATCCTGAAGTTGTAAGTATCTATTCAAGTGAATGTGATTCACGTGAAGCTACTATTTTCTATCTGGATCGTGAAACAAAGATAACCACCAAGCATAACAAAGAGAGAGTTGTTATTGTACAAGAGCCCAATAACGCATTCAGTGTAGTGTTTAAAGAGCGGGGCTTTCCTAATGGGCGCATTGTTTATCCACACAAAGATATTTCATATGTAGAAAGCGCCGCAGAAAACTGGGTTAAGTTCATTATGGATAGACACGCCCTTAACACATATTCATCTTAAATTATTTTGTAACTTATTGAAAACACAGGAAACCTTTCGTGTGTTTTTGCTTGACATATTGGTCTAGAACTGTTAGAAAGTATGTATAAGTTAAAACAAAGGACGTTAAAAATGGCATATGTATCACAAGAAATGAAAAAAGCACTTACACCAGCTATTAAAGCAGTGCTAAAGAAGCATCGTGTAAAAGCTACTATCAGTGTAGATAACCATTCAACACTTTGCGTAAACATCAAAGAAGGTGCTATCGACTTCATTGGTGAACAGAATAAAAAGAATATGGAAATTGCTAGCCGCCGTGGTACACCTTTTTATGAGAGTGACGGTTATATTCAAGTTAATGAATACTATCCAGAGCAATATGGTGATGGAGAAGACTTTTTAGTAGAGTTAGTGGCGGCTATGAAAGGCCCAGATTACTTTAACGATGATGATTCAATGACTGATTACTTTCATCGTTCACACTATACTAGCATTAATGTTGGTAAATGGAATAAGCCTTATGTATATAGTGCATTTGTAGGACTTTAATAGAGGAGAAAGTCAATGGGCAGGAGTTTTAAACGCCCTCAAAAGCCAAAGACCCGTAATTTTATCGCTAAAGAAGTTTTAGATCCTACTGGTCCTTTTCGCCAAAGAGTTATTAAACTTAAAAATAAGTATACACGAAAACCTAAACATAAAGGAAAAGGCTACGATGAAGAATAGCGCATTTAGAGCATGGTTGCAAGATTTATGGCAAGACCATCAAACTGAAGTTAAAGATTGGGAAGGCAAACCAGTCGAATATGATATGGCATATTGGTTCAATAAACACAAATGGTTCCTGAAACAAATGTATCAAAATAGGAAATAATTCCAATGAGTAAATATGGTCCTCGAATTTTTGCAAGTGAAGAAATTATAACTAAAGGGCATTGGGCAGTTGACACGGAATGGCCTGCTATTGGAAGTAACGGTGACGAGTACACCATTAAAATGCTCAACAACGGGTTCACATGTGATTGCCCATCATTTAGAAAATGTAAACACATTAAACAAGTCGAAGTAGGCTTTATAGGAGAAGAATAATGATTGAGATTATTGTAGGCGGTGTAATTTATACAGCTGCATTATTGGGTTGCTATGATGGCGACACATGTAAGGTACGTTTTGAAGACACACCTAAAATTTTAGAAGTACAAACATTGCGTTTTGAAGGATTTGATACTCCTGAACTTCGTGGAAAATGTGAAAGCGAAAAGGAAAAAGCAAAAGTTGCTAAACGTGTCACAATTGCATACATGACACAAGTGGGTAAACTTAATGCATCTGGCAAACGTGGCAAATACGGACGCTTGTTGGTAACAGCACCAAAGCTACAAAAGCATTTGATTGAAACAGGGTATGCCAAACCATATGATGGCGGTACTCGTGAAAGTTGGTGTGATTAATACTTGACTGTCTATCTTAATAATGTTACTATACTGTATAAAGGAGAACGATATGATCGATGAACTTAAAGATATTGAAACATTGGAAAACGCACTTATTGCATTCAATGAAGGTGCAAGCGATGAAAAATACGCCGCACTATGGAGTTTGGAAAAAATGCTACTCGCTAAAAAAGATTTAGTAGCAGAGTTTGAGGCTCAATCAGAATCATGAAAGCATTTTTATTTGATGTAGACGGAACCTTAACTGTGAGTAGGCAGGCAATCGATAAACGATTCAGTGTACAGTTTAAAAAGTTTGCGCAAAATAATGATGTCTTTCTCGTTACTGGTAGTGACAAGCCTAAAACAATTGAACAGATTGGAAAAGTAATTTATGATACCTGCAAACGTGCATATCAGTGTAGTGGCAATGACGTTTGGGAACAGGATAAAAATATCAACACTAACTCGTGGACTCTGCCACTAGAGCCTCATCAGTGGCTAATGGATCGTGTAACAAATAGTCCATTTTCTATTCGCACAGGTACACATATTGAAGAACGGCCAGGTATGGTAAATTTTAGTGTACTAGGGCGAGGCGCCAATACTGAACAACGACAGGCATATGTTGATTATGATAGTTTAAATAGTGAACGTAATGCTATTGCCCGTGCATTTAATGAAAATTTTGGAAAGAAATATCTTATCGAAGCACATATTGGTGGAGAAACTGGTTTAGATATCAGCGTTATTGGTGCTGATAAAGCGCAAGTTTTAGACAGCCTGGATGGATATGATGAGTTTATCTTTTTTGGAGATAAAACAATGCCTGGTGGCAATGACTTTTCATTAGCTGATCGCATCATTAAACAACAGCATGGACGTGTACATCAAGTGTATGAATGGCAGGAAACACAACAACTAATTACTGATCTTTATTAAATTATTTTGTAACCTATTGGAAACTAAGGAAACTTAGTTTCTGTTTTCTGTTGACATCTTGGTCTGGAACTGCTAGAAAGTATGTATAAGTTAAAACAGAGGAATACAAAATGACAAACTTTGCAATGTTCACAGACGCAGGAAACGCAGCAGTTAAAGCAATCGCAGATGAATTTATCGGACGTGGCTTTACTGATTTAGAAGAGCTTTTCAACTGTGTAATGGGTGACTTGGATAGTTTGTCAAATTGTCAAGTATTTGAAGAAGCAACTGATACAGCAGTACGTGAAGAAGTTTTTGTATACTGTGAAGCATCATTTGCAAATGGCAAATCTGTAGCTAAAGTTTAATTTTAGGAGATTATATAATGACAAATTCACAAACACAAATCGATGAATTTACTATCTCAATGGATCACTTCTTTGCAATGCAAAAAGAACTTGGTATGACAACTGTTTGGTCAATATATGAAACAGGTCCTGTGAAATCAGAGCATGCTATCTTTACTAACAAAATGCGTAAAGTTGTTTATACATTTGTTCGTACTGATGCAACATGTGAAGAAATTTACAATGATTTGAAAGATGGTACTAACACTGCAATGGCACAAGTTAGTTCTTTTGCAGTAAATGGCACTGTTGCTTCTTTATGGGCCGCTGCAGAGTCATGCATCAAACAAAGCGGAACGCATCATTCTTACATTGAAGATTTTGAAATGCAAGATGATGGTTCTTTACTATTAGTAACAGGAAGTTAATATGTCAAATCAAGCCCTACATTTTGCAACAATTGCACATGAAGCAGTTAATCAAAAACGCAAATACACAGGCGAGTCTTACATTGTTCACCCAATTCGTGTTGCTAATCTAGTACATGAGTTTCGTGGCACAAAAGATATGATTGCTGCGGCATACTTGCACGATACAGTGGAAGATACCAATGTAACTATGGAAGATATCCAAAGTAACTTTGGTTCTGACATTGCAGTTATTGTTGATGGGCTTACTGATGTAAGTGTCCCAACAGATGGCAATCGTGCTGTTCGTAAAGCATTGGATCGTCAACATAGTGCAGATGCTTCATACGAAGCGCAATTTGTAAAGTGTGCTGATATTATTGATAACGCTTCAGATATTGGCGAAAACGATCCTAACTTTAACATTGTATATCGTAAAGAAATGCAATTGCTTCTTGACGTTATGACCAAAGTTAAGGGAACACCTATTTACAAAGCTGCACTTAAAAGTGTAGCCATATAAAAATAAAAGTGGCATTATTTGCCGCTTTTTACTTGACAACCAATACGTCTTACTGTATAAAGTATGGACAAGTTAAACAAAGGAATACAAAATGAATAAAGTATTGACACTAACAGCAGTTTTTGCACTTGCATCTTCTGCTCTATCAGCAGCAGAGCTTCGCGGCACTGTTGTTAAAATGCAAGAAACATATCGTGATGTTGTAAGTTCAACACCAGTTGAAAGTTGTAAGACTGTAGAAGTACCAATTTATGAAGAACGCCGTACTGGCGGAGGCAATGCTGGTGAAGGTGCCCTTGGTGGTATGATCATTGGCGGCGTACTTGGCAAAGTAATTGGTGGTAATGACAAAGGTGCCGCCGCAGGTGCTATCCTTGGTGGTATTGTTGGCGCTGATAAAGCGCAAGGTACAACACAAACTGTTATTGTAGGCTATCGCAATCAACGTCAGTGTACTACAGTATACCAAGACAAAGCTCGATCAGTACGTGGCGATAACATCGTTACAGTACGTGTTGGTAACCAAACAGTTACATTTAATACTCAACAATGGTACCGCAAAGGCACCACTGTATATCTTAACGCATCATTGTAATAAAAAAGAGTAGATATAAACGATGAAAAAGTTTCTAGCAGTAATGACAGCTATGGTAATTGCATCTGGCGCTCAGGCAGATGCAGATACTGGAACTCCATTCTATAAACAAGGAGTCGAAGATCTAAATGAACAAGTTAAGTACGACCCAAATACATATCCACAGATTGAATGTATGGCGCTAAATATCTATTACGAAGCACGTAGTAGTAGTAATGCTGATCAATATGCGGTTGCTGATGTGGTACTTAATCGTGTGCAAGATACACGTTACCCAAATACAATCTGTGATGTAGTCAAGCAAGGTATGCAGGACAGCGACGGCAACATGAGACGAAATAAGTGTCAGTTCAGTTGGTATTGCGACGGTAAGGCAGATACCCCACATGAGATGGATGCATTCTACAAAGCTCGCAGTATTGCTTGGGATGTGATTATTATGGATACATATCGTGGTATCACAGAAGGCGCAACACATTATCATACAACTTATGTTAATCCAGCTTGGAGTCGTAGCAAACGTGGATGGAGTATTACTCGTGTAGGCCAGATTGGCACTCACATTTTTTATCGGTGGAATTAATGAAAGAACTACGTGACATCAAGGGAGACTGGTTTAGCCAGTTTCACCTTGGGCACGAAGAACCTGGACAGCGTAATTGGTTAGATGAAACTGAGCAATCACTTGGCGGGGATAGTAATGAAGTACTATACTATTTTAACGAATACAGATATCGTGGAACAATTTGTCCAGGGCTAGGTGTTGATGCCAGCTTTGGATGTAGTCATGCGATGGGCTATGGTGTTCAAACTCCATATGCTGATATTATCGAATATGCCAATTTAGGAATATGTGGCATTAGTAACGATGCAATTGTTCGTATGGCATACACATATTGCGAAGCATTTAAACCTAAAAATATTGTAGTATTGTGGACAATTCCAAGTCGTCGTGAACATGTTACAGAAGATGGGCAACTAACTGGATATCGGTATGAAAGAAAAAATACAGACCAACCAGTATTGACTACACAAGTTTACAAAATGATAAAGTTGACGAATATAACTATATTAAAAATTCATTATTCTTAACTCAGTATTGTGTGGTTAACAATATTAATCTTCAGCAGTATTTGTTTGAAGATAATGATTTTCAGGCACGGGACGGATTACATCCTGGTGCTGTTTGGCATATCAATATGGCATCGAGGATACTAGATGATAAATTATGACGTATTTGAAGACTGGAGAGATAGACATTCCAAGCAAGGTGGTAAATTATTAATTATACCAGAGCTTCGAAAACTATGTACAGATCCTACTCCTATGGTATTGGATTTATATAAAAAGTATTCAAAAATACCACTAAGTGATGTAGAATATTTTGCTGGTAGTGATGCAACTGATAACTCTATGCCGCATCGTGATGTATTAGAAGATGCAAGTAAAATATACCACTTGGCCAATAGCAGTATTCAATTTTTACCACAGTTAGTACATGAGCCTTGGTTTAATAGATATAGAGTACATCCAGGAAGCGGGCGGTATGCTGCATTGTGTAGAATAAATCAGCCCATACCTGGCGTATACATTTATTTTAATGAGCCAGTGTTTGATATACCAGACGATACTATTGACATAACAGACTTGCCAGTTGAAGACGTAATATCACACTTAACATTTCAATATGTAGATGAAATAGATTTTACCACTTACTCAGCAAATTCTGAAAATGAACGTGATGGAGAATGGAACCCTAATACACAATTTAAGTATGATTGGCAGTTCTTACGATACACTGAAGGCAAGTATTTTACACAACATAAACAAAACTGGAGACAATCAGCTGTTGATCTTTGGTTGCAATTAAATGACTAAGTACTAGTAGGAGCAATAAAATGGAAATAACACCATACCATATATTTCAATTTGGTAATCAGATTCTACTTAATGGCAGTGTAAAAGTTAGCCGCTTACTAGAAGACCTTAAACAGTTTGACAACGACTGGTATCAGTATAACGAATTTAAATCATATATTCCACGTCAGGGATTATGTATCCTAAATGAAGACGGAGTAAACAAAGCTGGTCCTGCTATTAGTAGTTTAAAGGAATGGAATCGTATTCACGATGCTAACTGGCAAGAAAGTGATTTTACTGTACCAACACCAGTGTTTCATAAGTGTCAAGATCTACAAAACTTGTTAACTCCAATTTTACCATATATCAATCGTACACATATATTGAGAATACCTCCAGGAGGTTATTTTCCACCTCACCGCGATAGCAGAAAGCTACACCAAGAAGCATTTAGATTAATTATGCCTCTCAGTAATTCTGCATCACCTTGGTTTCGTTTCATGATAGAAGATCGAACTTTAAATTGGGACAATGGAAATCTATATGCGGTGAACACTACACTAGAACACACGTTATTTAATGCAGGCACAAAGGACAGTCTTTGGTTGGTTATCAATGCCAGACTATGTCCAGAGATGTTTACATACGTGAGTAAAAATGTAGCTATCCAGTAATACTTTACTTGACATATAACACATATTTGTTATACTTAAAACTAATATAGGAGAATATCATGGCTTATTATAGTACAAAAACATACGGACATAACATCGGACTATCAGCGGTGTTCCGTCAACCTAACGCAGATCATTCACATTGTCATTTACTGCATGGATATAGTTTGCAATTTAAATTTACATTTGGTTGTAATGATCTAGATAATAAAAACTGGGCAGTAGATTTTGGCGGACTAAAGCCACTTAAAGCATGGCTAGAAGATCACTTTGATCATAAGACTGCTATTGATAGAAACGATCCGCACATGGACACTTTTATTGAGTTGCAAAAGAAAGACATTATTGAAATGAGAGTGTTTGATGGTGTTGGCGCAGAAAAGTTTGCAGAGCATGCATGGCGTTTTGCAGATAACTTAGTACGTGAGATGTCAGATGGACGTTGTTGGTGTGAGTCAGCAGAATGTGCAGAGCATGGTTCTAATAGTGCTATCTATACACCATTTACAGTACAAAAAATACGGACAAGCGATAAATGATGAATCTTAGACGCATACATGCAAAGTATGCAGATACTCTTGCAGAGCTAAACAAGCAATTACCTGAAGAAAAGTTTATTGCAGTATTTGGAACAAGCCATACTAGTGGCAATTGTGTGCGTGGCGATAAGATATCACTTGAAAAGTCTGATTTCTGGACAACACATGTTGGAGACATAATGGGTACGCCTGTTATTAATTTTAGTGTGTCAGGAAACGATAATCCAAATATGATTCAACAAATGATTGACTTTTTGTTGCTACCAGGTAGTAGTAATTGTACACAAGTGGTATGCGAAACTAGATTGGCACAGCCTGCGTTTAGAATTAGTAGAGATTTGCTTAATGATTTTACTGATCTTAGACGTAATGCATTTGAGCAACAATTGACAAGTGGTTATGATTGGAATGATCCAGATATTACCCAAGTAAAATACAAACGTAATACAGTTGATGATAAACTTATGCTACGTTTGCCAAATAGCCTACTTAAAATGGGCTTTGATTATTTAAAAAACTATGTGACAAAATTGAATCCAAGCCAGCGTTATGATATTGATCCTGAGGTATTTGATAAGATTGTAGAACAGATAGAACAATTTGACAAACATACTATTGTTACAATGAAACTTGTAATTGAAGATTATCAGCAAATCAAGACAATGGCTAGTTTATGTAAACTACGTGGTGTAAAATTTAATTGGTTCTGTTGGGACGACCATAGTTTAATTAGCAATAAAGATGTTGACTATCGTGTTGTTAAGAGAGCATTTATTCAAACATCAGATATTTTCGATAGTGAGATATCTGGTCTAGAAGAAAGTGCAATTAGAAAATTTAAAGACAGTATTAATAGTACAGATGTCACTAAATATAAATGTGAATGCGGCCACTACACTGAAGAAGTACATCAGTTCATTGCAAATGCCGTATTAGAAAGTATTGGCACATAATGGATACAAAAGACAAAATCATTGAACAATTAAAAGAAGTATATGACCCAGAGATTAGTGTGGACATCTACAACTTGGGATTGATATATGATATTACAATTAAAGAAGATCACTGTGACATTTTAATGACGCTAACTAGTGCATTTTGTCCAGCCGCAGATGAGATTATTGCAGATGTTCATGAAGCAGTAACCAACGTTGTAAAAACTTGCGATGTTGATGTAACATTCAGTCCACAATTTAGTCCTGATATGATGAGTGACGATGCGAAAATGATGTTGGGATTCGACTAAAATGATGAATCAAAAGCAATTTAATAAACTCAGCCCAGAGCAGGGAATCGAATACTTTAACAATCAGTTACCTGAAGAACCGTTTATTGCAGTATTTGGCAGTAGTCATACTTGGGGAAGTTGTAAACATGTTGTTGATGGTGAAGAACGTACTGAATTGCCTGTCCAACATCAATGGACACATATGTTGCAAAGAGATTCAGGATATCCTGTTGTTAACTTTGGCAAACCTGGTATTGATAATCAGACGATGATCATGATGCTTGCTGAGTTTTTTCGTTTAGAAAGAAGTGCTAACTGCATACATGTAATTACTGAAATTAGATTTAATGAAGCTTCGTTTAGTTTTAGTCATGATATGCCTCTCCAATTCGACCATGAAATGCCCCAATTTTATAAAAGCATCAGTCTTGAACAAGGATGCATTATGCATGGAACATTGGCGTCATCTAAATTTAGCCAAGTAAAAGATGCACATACTATAATGGAGATATCCAATAACAGATTTGTCTTTGGAAAACACGGAAAATCTCCACGTCAAATGCTAGAACCCTATCTTTCTCGAGTGAATGCTGCAATGGGTGATGACAAAAATATTGTTGACGCGATGGAAGAGTACTTGTATAGTCATGGAAAGTTAAAGTTTAATACATTAAATCATGTTATGAAAAGTCATACTGAAATACTATCGTTACAAGAATCAGTATTAGGCAGAGGTATAAAATTTAATTGGTTTTGTTGGGATCTTAAGTACAGAGGAAAAATATTAAAACCTCAGGTTGTAACAGAATTAAATCTAATGCTAGAAAAACATTATCCTTATCTAGTAGAACACCAAGTAAAAGGATGCCCAGAAGGTATGATTATTGCATACATAAAAACTATGGGTTTGGATGGACAAAAAATAGATAGTCAACTTGATTTACCAACTTGCGATTGCGGACACTACAGACGTCCAGTACAAGAGTTTGTAAAGAACCACGTTATTAAACATATAGAAGTAAACCCAAGGAGAGAAGTATGACATTTGTAGTAACAGATGCTTGCATTAAGTGCAAATATACAGATTGTGTAGCAGTATGCCCAGTAGACTGTTTTTATGAAGGAGAAAATACTTTAGTTATTCATCCAGATGAATGCATTGACTGTGGAGTATGTGAACCAGAATGCCCAGCTGATGCTATTTTACCAGACAACAATGAAGAAGGTAAAAAATGGGTAGATTTTAATCAAAAATACAGCGAGATTTGGCCGGTAATTTCAGAACAACGAGATCCATTACCAGACGCTGACGAATTTAACCCTGCCAAAGGATACACTGGCGGCAGTAAACTAGAACTACTTAGCGAAGAACCCGGAGAAGGAAATTAATAAATGATTACAAGTTTTGTATACGTAGGGCGTGAAGCTTTAGAGATGATGTTTTTAACATTGATGGTAATGACAGCTATTACAGCATCATGGCGAGTTTATGGCTCAGCTATTGTTGGTGTATTATCAGGTATTGTAGTAGGCTACTACGCAGGAGAACTACTAGAACCATATGAAGTAGTAATGTATGCATTGCTAAGTGCATTGATGTTTTGGTTGTTCTTTACAAGTAAAGGAATGGCAAAGCATATCAAGAGCCACGTAGATGCAATTGCTGCGAAGCAAACAGGTGTTATTGCAGGACTATTTACAATTTGGTTTATCTATGCAAGAGAAAGCATGGAAATCTTTGTATTCATGTTCCAAGCTGCAAACAATAATCCAACAAGTTGGTTAAGTGCCGCACTAGCAAGTGCATTAGTGTTTGGTAGCTTTCCAGTTATCAAAGCAAACGTAAAACCAGCAACATTGTTTATGGTAACACGTTATGCATTCCTAGTGTTTGGTTTGTGGTTTGGTTACGAGGCTTGGGAACACTTGGAAGGTCACTAAATGCCAATCAAAGTAATCTTTATAGCTCATATTAAAGAGTTTAACGACGAATATCGAGACTATGTTACACGAGTTAGAGACCTTGGAGAACAACACCCTGGATTTATTAGTTTAACAAGTGAAGAAATAGGTGAAACTGAAATTACTATTAGCACATGGCGTAGTAAAGAAGATGTTCAAGATTGGGCAATGAATCCAACTCATATGAGTGCCAAAGCTAAGTGGCGTGAATGGTATCATTGGGTCAAAGGAATACACATGGAGGTTACAGACGATGAAGCTAGACGTTAAAGACTATATTAGAACAGTACCAGACTATCCTATTAAAGGTGTAAACTTTTACGACATGAATAGCTTATTTGCTAGTGAAATATGGGGGTTGTGTGTTGAACAACTAGCCCGTGATATGGACTGGGGATCAAAATATGGTCATGTAACACACATTGTAGGTATTGAGAGTAGAGGATTTGTTTTAGGTGCAGCATTGGCGCATGAAATGCAGAAGCCCTTTGTAATGGTACGTAAAGCTGGTGCCAAGTATCCTGGAACACTTATGGAACAAAGTTACGATTTGGAATATGGTAGTGCTACCTTAACATTGCAAACAGGCCTATTAGGCCATACAAGCAGAGTATTAATTGCAGACGATCTAGTAGCAACTGGTGGAAGTATGTTAGCAACTAAAAAATTAGTAGAACAAACTGGCGCCAAGGCGGTTGGTGGTGTTGCAGTTGTTAATTTAAAATATATAAATGATGATGACTTGTTATACTTTGATATTACTAGTGCATATGATGCACAAAAATAATAACACAAGGATTAACCTATCAAAAACTGGTTAAATACAGTAGAGAACTAAGTTCTTTATAAAGCATATCTAGGAGAAATGTAATGATTAAAATTACAGAAGAAGCAGAACATCACCTAAAAGGCATTCAAGATGCTAACGAAGGAAAATTCCCACGCCTTGGAGTAACAGGAGGCGGTTGCGCAGGATTTAAGTATGACTGGCAATTGGTAGCTGAAGGTGAAATCGATGATATGGTTGACGAGGTTATTCCACTAGGGAATGGCGGTACACTTGTGCTTGACGGTATGAGTGTTATGTTCTTATTTGGTACAGAGTTACAACTAAGTAAGACATTATTTGGAACAACCCTTGAAATTGTTAATCCACAAGCACAAGCAGGATGTGGCTGTGGTGAAAGTGTCAATTTTGACATGGACTTGGTTGAGGCTAATATGGCTAATCCAGGTGGCTTCAAACTTCCTGAATAAAATACTAGACATACTCAACTTTATATGTTACTATAAATCAAGTAACACAAAAGGTTAATGTAATGATTAGACATCGTCTACCCAGAATAAAAGATAGCTTGCAATTTCTCAAGCAATGTGGGTATGATATAAACTATGTATTGGACATTGGCGTGCATAGTGGTACGCCTTGGTTGCAACGCACTCTTCCAGATGCACATTATGTATTAATCGAACCAGATGCAAATCATAATGATCTAATACATAAAAACTATAAAAACTTTAGCTATGAACTTATAAACGTAGCATTAGGAAATGAAGAAAACAAGAGTGCAAAGTTATCTTTAATACATGAAGGCGAAAGCTACAAGTATGAAAGTAAAATAACAACACTGGACAGCCTGGATATAAATCCTAAGGCTTATGCTGGAAACAGTTTAATTAAAATTGATGTTGATGGTTATGAACTAGATATTCTACAGGGTGGAGTTAATGCTTGCCGTGAGTTTGATTTAGTAATAATAGAAGCACAGACACCATGTATGGGACAACTTATAAATCGTATTCAAGACATGGATTTTGAACTATGGGATGTAGTAAACATGGATTATGCGTATGGTAATTTACATCAAGTTGATTTAATTTTTAAAAAGCAAGATTTTATAATGCCTAAGATTAACGAATATCCAAAATATGATTCCTTCAGACAAGGAAGCGAATATTATGATTATAAAGGAGATTAAATAATGACAAACGTTTTTGAAGACGTAAACAAGTTTGGAACAGCATGTGATCAGCCTGCAAGCGAAGCAAACTATAAAATGTATCTTGGTCTTATTGACGAAGAAGTTGACGAGCTTGTAGAAGCAGTAGCTGCAAATGATAAAGTAGAGCAATTAGACGCATTAGTAGACATTCTAGTTGTAACTGTAGGTGCTATTCGTGCCGCAGGATGGGATGGCGAAGCTGCATGGCGTGAAGTAATGAACACTAACTTTGCTAAGATTGATCCAACAACTGGAAAAGTAATTAAGCGTGAAGACGGTAAAGTACTAAAGCCAGAGGGTTGGAAAGCACCTGAACTAGCAAAGTTTGTAGAATAATGTCACTACAATTTAATAATAAACCACTTGATAGCTTAACTATGGAAGAAACAATTGAGTTCGAAAAAAGTGTACTTAAACGTATCTTGGCTGCACATTCAGCAGGTATGAGTCAAGAGATAATTGATCAGATTGATGGGTTTTTAGTAAAAATTAGAGCTCATAAACAGATAAGAATACAAGAGTTTATTAGTAGTAGTGTAAAGAAAAATGACAAAGATGAAAAACCATCAGGGAGTTTGTTAATTGGTGAAGATGAACCACAACCATCAGATGATTTTGAGTGATGAATCGCTAGTGCAGACGTGGCTTCGAGATGAAGACATTGGCCCAGCAGTATTCACTGAAATAGATCCTATAAATATATATAATAACTGGTGTAACCAGTTTGACATTGATAGCCATATTGAAGCTATCCCTGAAAACAATGCTGAAGACTATCATGAGCAATGTGTAAACACCTGGCACATGCCAGAAGAATATAAAACATTAGATCTTATAGATCATCTTTATACAAAAGTTTGCCAAGAGTTACAAATGGCAAAAAGCGATTTTGTAAGTAACTCTAGCAAATGGATACGGGTAGAACAAGAATTAACAGAATACAAAAAACGTGGCATGATGCCAGTTTTGCAATTTTTGATCTTTTTAACTGACGTCTGCCAAGAAAATAATATTGTATTGGGAGTTGGTCGAGGATCAAGTGTTGCAAGTTATATACTATATTTGATAGGCATACATAAAGTAGACAGTATCAAATACGAATTGGACATTAAGGAGTTCTTAAAATGAAATCAGTAACAACAGCAAGAGGAAAAGCTATTAACATGCAAGCTCTTGCATCGCAAAATGAGACTGCTAGAGCAGTTGGAAACAAATCAGTAAATGCCCGTGGCGACATTATCGACAGCCGCGGAAATGTTAAAGTAACAGCAGAAAAAAAAGCTAAGGCAATATATGAAGCACCAGTTGTAGAACAGGAGCAAGTATCATTTAGCAATCCTGAGCCAGTTGCAGAAACACCAGAAGCAACAGAAGAAGAAACAGGCACGGTTGAAATTAGTCGCGAACTACGTACACGCAAAGATGGTACTGAGTACTATGAAGTAGAATATAGCGACGGAAGCATGGAAGAAATTGAAAATGACTAAAGTTACAGCATTTGGAGAACGTATTTTAGCTACTATGCTAGAACGTCCTGGTGGCCACAGAAAGCTAGCAAGTGGATTATTACTTGCAGATAAAGATAGAGACACAAGTGGCATCCGCCCACGTTGGTTCCAAATTGAAAGCATTGGCGAAAAAGTCGACTTTGTTAAAGAAGGTGATTATGTATACGTTGCACATGGACGTTGGAGTAATCAAGTAAAAATGTCCAGTGATGACCCTGGTCTATGGCTACTGGATAATAAAGAAATTTTAGCAGTCTCTGACGAATACCCAGTAATTGATTAACTACTTACAAAATGTATAAATAGATGTAAGCAAGGAGATAGTTATGGCTTTCAGAGGAATTCAAGCAACTAATATTATCAGTACAACTGTTGGATTTACTGATCCAATTATCGTTACTAATAAAGATGGTGCTAATCCAACTGATGTGGGGTTCTTGGGCAAGATTGGACCTACACAATATTCAGGGCTAGTTAGAGATGCTGAAACTAGTGAGTTTTTACTTCTCGATAGTATAAGCTTAACAGACAAAACAGTTAATGATGTTAATGCCTTGGATGGTACCATCATTAAAGGTAATATCACTGTAGGTACTCTTACAGCTGATACAATTAATGTAACTGTATTCCAATTACCAAAAGGCTTAACAGCAGCTCGCCCATCTCCAGCTACAGCTGGAATGATGTATTTTAACGAAGCAACAAACATGTTTGAAGGATATAACGGAACTGATTGGGTTCAATTTGTGCCATCTACATTTGTACAAACTCCATAATCAAAGCAATATAAATATAAACAAGGAACACCTGATACGTTTATCATATCAGTATAAACAAAGGAACTATAAAAATTATGGCTAAAAAACCAGTCACAAAAAAGAAAAAAACTAAAGAAAAAGCCTTAGACACTGGAATTATTCCAACACCTAAGACAACTCCAACTCCTCCACAAGTAGCAATGCCACAGCCACCAATGCCGCCCAAGAAACCTGGTGAAGCATTATATGATAACGGTGTCCTATTCATGGATAAAGAGTTTAATCAAGAAAACTGTATGCCATTAGTCAGAATGATTATGGAATATAACATGATGCCAGCAGAAACAAGACCAGAAGTTATTCACTTGTACATTAATTCTCCAGGCGGCGCAGTAAACAGTGCATTCCATCTAATTGATGTAATCAAGCAAAGTGAAATCCCAGTATACACATATGGTATGGGAATGATTGCTAGTTGCGGCGTACTACTAATGATGGCAGGAGAAAAAGGACATCGTTATATTACACAAAATACTAGTGTAATGTCACATCAATATTCATGGGGCTCAAAAGGCAAAGAACATGAACTAATGTCAATTGTTAAAGAATTTGAATTGTCAACAGATCGTATGATGGATCACTATGTAAAATGTACAGGTAAAAATGTAAGTTACATCCGTAAAAACCTATTACCTGAAAGTGACTGTTGGTTAACAACAGAAGAAACAATCAAACATGGTATTGCGGATCACGTTATCCAAACTTATTAGTGGATGATCGATCCATCACTTATACAACAAATGCCCATTGTATTAATCAGGCGTTGGGCAAACCCATCATACCGCCCCAATGATGATTTAGCACTTATGAACGACATTATGGAGAATGGCGTTACTGATCCTATTATATTAGGAGTTGGTGTTTGGAGCGGCCGTGTCAGATTAGACACCGGAAATCATAGAATATACTTAGCACCTAGACTTGGATTAACTCATTTGCCAGTAGTTGCTCGTGTATGGAATTATTGTAGTTTTACAAACAGCAATGGAGACCATGCATATGATTGTCAGTACATATCTGCTAAGAAAGAATGGCTTGAAGAAGAATATTATGCCAAGCCAAGTGATGTACTAGATGTAATGAGTCTTTTAACAAATACAATATAAACAAGTTGACAACAAATAAAGATCATGTTAGATTAAGACAATAATATTTGAAGTGAACAGGACAATTAGATGAAAGAATTACGGGTAGAAAAATATGAAGTTGCGCCTGGGCTATACATTGGTTCGGAGATTGGCGATATTAATCGTGTTATTAAAACTCTAATGAAGAAATGGGTAGAAGAAGGCGACGAAGATGCGTTTCGT
>Ga0233426_10000636_pt1 | contig 36448 bp, 37 predicted proteins | sample SI_118_April2016_6_FD_179875 | JGI IMG/M metagenome (GOLD analysis project Ga0233426, IMG submission 179875) | Seawater microbial communities from Saanich Inlet, British Columbia, Canada - SI_118_April2016_10_MG | ecosystem: Environmental > Aquatic > Marine > Inlet | place: Canada: British... | reverse complement strand
TACAAAAAGAGAGGAAATCCCAATAATAACAGCAAAGCCAATTAAGGCAAATTTCCATTTTTGTTTTTTTGAGTAAATGTCCATATTTTAGTTTTCAGGATTCCATTCAATTTCTACTTCTTGTCCAACCTCTTCAACTCCTTTATCTTTTTTCTGCAAGATATCTTCTTTAATAATATTGCTAATTGTTTTCTTTTCTTCTTTGATCCCCTCACTTACATCTTCCATAAAACGAATTCTATCTAAAGATATTTTAGGATCTTCAGTATTTCCTGTCATTTTTAAATAAACAGTATTAAAGATTTTACCATCTTGTTCTTCTTCTCCAAATTCTGTATTTTTCTTCCTGAAAGAAGTTGAAAGAAGTTCAGATAATAATAATTTTATATCATAATTTATATCTTGGTTAAAAGAGTGAGACCCTGATAAAAACATAGATAATGCTGAAGATTTTATCTCCATATTTGGGATAATAATAATTTCATTTTCAACTTCAATATTATTTTCTAAAGTTGAGAATTTTACATGTTTCAATTCTTCAACACTTACATAAGATGATAAATTTTCTAATGTTTTGAAGTCAATTAACTCCCCTTTTTCAATTATTAAATGTAATTTTAATTTAAGTTTTTCTTCATCTAGAATAAAGTCAGGTTTCCAATGAGCTTCAACATTTACCTCAGCAGTTCCAAGTCCTTTTATTTCATTTTCATTTATGAAAGCTTGACCGTAATTATTAAAAGCATGAAATGAATTACGGATATTAATTTTACTAAAATTAATATCTCCTAATAGCATAAGATGTTTGTTTTTTGGTTCCGTAAAAATAAAATCTCCTGAGATATTACCATCCAAAGAATTTCCACTCATATTAAATCCTTTTAGCGTTCCATTATTATATTGAATCTTTCCGCTAAGATTAGTTGCTGTAAAATTGTCATAGGAGAAATTTTCTATTTCAGTATTGATATTTGCTTGCACCCAATTCGGGAAAGTGGTACTGCTTTCATCTTCTGAAATATCACCAAGAGTCATTAGTTGTTTGAGATTAGTATAAGTTGATTTTAAATCTCCACTAATTGCTATTTTATTTTTTTTGTTAAGAATATAAGCAATCAAATCTGTTGTTTCTCCTACAAACCTTAGGTCACTTTCTGAAATAGTAGACGAGCTATTTTTAAAAATGATTTTGTTGTTTTTTAATTGACAATCACCAAAATCAAGAGTGAAAGGAAGTGGAAATTTTTTATAACTAAAACTAATATTTTCGAACTTTACATCAGAAGTATGTGTTGCATTTAAAAATTTGTTTTTAAATTTATTATCAAATGAAATTTCGCCATTGTAATTTGTTGTTGCAACAATTTCCCCTTGTAAATTAGTAAAAGGAGAATCTTCAAAATAAGTATTAACTTCTTTCAAATCCCATGAAGAATTAAAGTTTGATTTAAAGTAGTAATTGTTTAAGTTTTGTAAAGAAAAAATTCCATTTAAATATCCTTCATTAGTGTTTGATTTAAAATCTGAAGCAATTATTTTTGTAGTATTGAAATTATGCTTTTCTCCATTTGAAACAGTGCCATTTATTGCAATGTTCTTTAACTTAAAGGGTCTGCTTTTAAGTTCAAATCCTCCATTATTTATTACATAATTCATTTCAAATAAAGGATTAGTATTTTTACTTATAATTCCTGTAATTTTGATATCACTAGTTATCTCGCCATCAAGAACAAAAGGGTTGCATATTTTTTTAATATTTTTAGGCAAATTACTAATAACATTATTAATTTTTTCGTCTTGAAGGTTAATTGCTAAATTAAAATGCCTATTTCTAAGAATCCTTCCGCTTCCATTTGCAAATAAACTTCCAATTTGTATATTTGAATTTAAGATGTCAATAGTATCTTTTCTAATATTTAGTTCTGCATTTATGTCTAAGTTTTTCTTTGATAAATAATCATTTTTTCCAACAGTTAAGTTTTTTGAAAAAGCAATTGTTTGAAGCTCGATTTTGGAGTTATTAATCACAATAATTACTCTCTCAGTTTGCAGATTCATATTTAATTCACTACTTAAATTCTCAACAAGAACGGCTGTATTTAATAAAACAATTTCTTCAATATTTACATTTCCTTTACTTTCGGATATCTCTTTCCCTATAAGAAAATTTGGTGTTTTATCTTCATTGTATTTAATATTTACCTTGCCATTTGAGATAATAATTTTAGAAATATCAAAATTATTACTCATCACTTCTGTTATACTAATATTAACATAGGCTTCTTTTGCGTATAGTAGCGTGTCATTTCCAAAATCAACTGATTCCAATATTAGTAGGTTGTTGAATTTTACTGATGTAGATGGGAAATTATCATAGATTGTAAACTCTACATCATCAAGAGTTAATGGAGTTGTAAGGTTCGCTTGTATTTTTTCAATTACAGCATTTTCAATATCATCAGCAAAATAAGTTGTAATTACAAATATTGCACTTCCGATTATTAGAATCAAAATCAGAAAGATATTAAATATGCGATTGAAAATTATTTTCATTAAGTTGTAAAAATACGATAATCAAAACAATAACGAAAGTATCTGGTATATGGTATTTAAAGTCGTTTTAAAATATTGAGTTCATCTTGCGATAGATGTCTGTAATGTTTTCTAGGCAAATCCTTTTTAGTTAAGCCTCCAAAGAATACTCGATCTAGTTTTATAATTTGGTAGTTAAACTTTTCAAAAATATTTTTTACATATTTAGTTCCACCTCTACTATGTTCAATCCCAATTTCATTTTTATCTTTATTCTGAATGTAAGAAATTGAATCAAAAGAGCAAGTTTTTCCATGAACCAGAAATCCTTCCCTTATTTTTTCTAAATCTGTTTGTCTTAGATTTTTATCTAATGTAATTTGATAGATTGCTTTTACTTTCTGACTTTTATTAGTTAATTTTTTAGCTAAATCACTGTCATTTGTAAAAAGTAAAAGTCCAGTTTCAGATTTATTTAATTTATCAATTGGATAAACTTTTTCTTTACAAGAAGCTGCAATTAATTGCATTACTGATGATGTAGCTGTCCCGCTTTCAACCCTCCCTGAATAGTTCTTTGGTTTATTCAAAAGCACATACCTTGGCGTGTCTGACTTTAATTTTTGACCATTAAATTTAACAATATCAGTAGAGGAAACTCTGTATCCCATTTCTGTAACACCTACACCATTTACGGTAACAACACCAGCTTCAATAAATTTATCTGCTTCTCTTCTGCTACAAATTCCAGCATTAGCGATAAATTTATTTAATCTCATCTTACCATCTTCAACTCTCTTTTTAGCGTTTTGCTTTTTTCTGAATGAAGATTTTTTTGTTGGTTTTGGATTAAAATCTTTTCTTGATTTCCCTTCTCTTTTCATGATGAAAATTTTTGCAAATATACAGAGGAATATCTTAAAATGCGTTAGGGATATGTTCTATTTCAGTTTCGTCTTTACCTATTATAATATTAATAACATCAAACCTAACTTCCAATTCAGATGGGTATTGCTGTAAATAGCCTTCTACCGCATCTTTATAGAGGCTAATTTTTTTCTTATCTATTGAATCTGATGGATTTCCAAACTTTTTACTTCCTCTAGTTTTTACTTCAATAAAAATTAAAAACCCATCTTTTTGAGCAATAATATCTACTTCTGCTTTTTGGAAACGCCAATTTGTTTCCAGAATAGTACAACTATCTCTTTGCAAAAACATAAAGGCAATTAACTCGCCATCTTTCCCTAGTTTGTTGTGTTTTGCCAATTTTTAGTTTAGCATTACTTTCTTTTCTACACTACCATTATCATAGATATAAAATAAAGGAGTGTTTTGTTTTGCAGTTGTCACTCTTCCTAATACATCAGTAATTTTTAGCAATTTTCTTTGTGTAGAATTTACTTCAGTAATAGCAGTAGTATTGTTGCATGGTAACAAAGGGAAAAGGAAGTCTGTTGTGAAATCAAGAGCTTGTATAAAATTAGAACTGTTTCCTGAGCTGCACCAACTATGGTCTGCTCCAGGAAATACTAATTTATCATTGAGCACCCCAACTAAATCAGCTTGAGGGTGCATTTCTCCAGTACCACAAAGCTCAAGAACTGTTGCTTGTCCAAGACCAGGGGCGCAGTTGTAGCTAACAGTTTGATCAGCATCTCCTTGGCAACTTACTAGAGGCTCATCATTAGCATCAATCCAACTTAAAGTATTAATCCCTCCAGCAAAGCTAATTACTCCATTAACCTCAGAGCTATAGCCCAAATTACCTGCGTCTCCTTCCAGTCCACCTAGATTATTAGCTACTGCTTGAATGTCAAATGGGGTTGTTGGTAAATCACTAACATTATCAATGTATGCTAAATGAATTGCTGTAACAGCTCCTGCAGAACTTCCTCCAACAAAAACAGTGTTAGGATCAATTCCATAAGCATCTCCATTTGCAAAATCTTTTCTAAAATAACGAATAGCTGCCTTAACGTCTACTGTCGCTTGTAGTACTGCTTCATATTGCTCATCTTGATTAGTTAAAAAACTACCAATATTTATTAAGGAAACTAAACGATAATTAGGAGAAGCAACAACATATCCTTTTTTTGCAAAAGCTGTGCAAAACTCTACGCAATATGAATCTGCTTTATCTCCTCCATAAAATGACCCTCCATGCATAAATAAAATTACAGGACGATTTATTTCAGTGTCTCCATCAGGGGTGTAGATGTCCATTTTATGTGCATTATCAGTATAAACATCAGAATAATTTACCTCAGTAACAGTAACCGAGTTGAAAATTTCTGTTTGATACCTTCCGTTACATTGTGCAAAAGTAAAAGCACTAATAAGGGTTAAAGCAAGGAGTGTAGATAGATTTTTCATAGCAAGTATATTTTAGATTGCGAATATAGCATTTATTATGCATGCATAATAAAGCTATTGTTTTAATTTCTCTAATTGTGTTTCAATTTGCTCATCTTCAACCTTATTGAACAAATGAGTCGCAGGGTTTATTTTGTGATTATTACTTATAATTATTCCTCCGGCATCATTCCAATTTACCTTATTAAGGGCTAGTATGTTTTTTAATTTATTAGATGAAAAAGGCATAAAAGGTTCAGATAAAATAGCTAAAGATGCAGCAATCTGCATGGAAATATTCATGATAGTTTCTGTTCTTTGTTCATCAGTTTTTTTCAATTTCCAAGGTTCAGTATCTGCTAAGTATTTATTTCCTAATCGGGCTAAATTCATAAGCTCACTTAAGGCTTCACGGAAACGATATTTTTCAATTGAATCTCCAATTTTGTTTGGAAAATCTGCAAGTTTTGCTAAAACCTTTTTGTCATATTCATCTAGGTCATTTTGAGCAGGAACTCTTCCGTCCCAATATTTATTAGTTAGCACCACAACACGATTAATGAAATTTCCAAAAATTGCAACTAATTCATTGTTGTTTCTAGCCTGAAAATCAGCCCAAGTAAAATCAGTGTCCTTACTTTCAGGGGCAGTAGCGCAAAGGGCATAACGCAAGGCATCTTCTTGCCCTTTAAAATCCTCCAAATATTCGTGCAACCAAATTGCCCAATTACGAGAGGTAGATAATTTTTCTCCTTCTAAATTTAAGAATGCGTTTGCAGGAACATTGGTAGGCAGAATATAATCTTCATGTGCTTTTAAAATAATAGGAAACATAATACAATGAAATACAATGTTGTCTTTCCCAATAAAATGGATAAGTTCAGTATCTTCATTTTTCCAATAATCCTCCCAATTTCTCCCTATATCATTCGCCCATTGTTTTGTGGCTGAAATATAGCCGATAGGAGCATCTAGCCAAACATAAAGTACTTTCCCATCAGCATCTTTTACCGGTACTTTTACTCCCCAATCTAAATCACGTGTCATGGCACGGGCTTGTAATCCTCCATCAATCCATGATTTGCATTGTCCGATTACTTGGCTTCTCCAAGCTTTTGGGTCGTGATGATTTTTATCATTCAATATTCCATCTTCAATCCAAGGCTTTAGCCATTGTTCATGGTCTTGCATTGGTAAATACCAGTGAGAAGTTTCTTTTTTTATGGGTGTATTCCCACTTAAAGTGGATATTGGATTTATTAATTCTTCAGGACTAAGTGCTGAGCCACATTTTTCACATTGGTCGCCATAAGCCCCGGTAGCATTACATTTTGGGCACTCCCCACTAATATATCTGTCAGCTAAAAATTGTTTATTTTCTTCATCATAAAATTGTTCAGCTGTTTTTTTATTAAACACATTTTTATCGTCAAGATTTTTGAAAAAATCTTTTGCAGTTTCATGATGCAATTCATCAGAAGTTCTGTGATAGATACTAAAATCAATTCCAAAATCAGCAAATGCTTTTTTATTGATGTTATGGTATTTGTCTACAATTTCTTGTGGGGAAACACCATCTTTTTTGGCACGTAAAGTAATGGCAGCACCATGCTCATCAGAACCACAAATAAAAGCAACATCATGTCCTTTTCCTTTTAGATATCTAACATAAATATCAGCTGGTAAGTAAGCTCCTGCAATGTGCCCAATATGTAAAGGGCCATTTGAATAAAGTAGAGCTGAGGTAACAGTATATCTTTTTTTAGTCATTTTTTTCTTAAAAAATTTTATTTTAGCAAAGATAAGTTTTACAACTGAATAAACTGCATTTATGATATTCCCTGAAAAATTAAAAATTGGCGACAAAATTGGCATTATTTCGCCAGCTCGAAAAATTACTTTGAATGAGTTAGATCCAGCCATTAAAACTATTGAAAGTTGGGAGTTAAAAGTAGAATTAGGCTCTAACTTATTTGAGGTTGATAATCAGTTTTCAGGAACAATAGAGCAGAGAAGTACAGATTTACAAACTATGATTGATGATGATTCTATTAAGGCAATTTTGTGTGCAAGAGGAGGCTATGGAACCGTTCAAATTATTGATAATATTGATTTTTCTAAGTTGAAAAATAATCCTAAATGGATTGTAGGTTATAGTGATGTTACTGTTTTACATTCACATTTAAACAAGTTAGGGATTGCAAGTTTGCACGCTACAATGCCAATAAATTTTAAAACTAATGCTAAGGAAAGCTTGGCGTCATTAAAAAATGGTCTTTTTGGAAACGAGAATAATATTTTATGCGGACCTCATCCTTTTAACAAATTTGGAAAAGTTGAAGCGGAAGTTGTAGGCGGGAATTTATCTATTTTATACAGTTTATTGGGGTCAAATTCTGATGTTGATACTGATGGGAAAATATTATTTATTGAAGATTTGGATGAATATTTATATCATATTGATAGGATGATGATGAATCTAAAACGCAATGGAAAGTTTACAAAACTAAAAGGATTAGTTGTTGGGAGTATGAGTGATATGAATGACAATACAATTCCTTTTGGGAAAACTGCAGAAGAGATAATTTTAGAATATATAAAAGAGTTTAATTTTCCTGTTTGTTTTAATTTCCCTGCTGGTCATTTAGATGATAATAGAACTCTAGTTTTCGGAAAAGAATGTACACTTGAAATTAATGAAAATGGAGTTATATTAAAACAGTAATTTTTATTTCTTTAAAACTGTTGGTACTTTAAAGTAATCTGAATCTTTTTGAGGAGCATTTTTAAGGGCATTTTCCTGTGATACTTCATTAGAAATTTCATCAGCACGCAATACATTTACTTCTTCACTCATGTAGACTAAAGGCTCTATTCCTTCCGTATCTACTTCTGATAATCTATCAACAAAACCAAGTATAGTTTTTAAATCTGATTTCATCCTTTTTGAAGATTCTTCATCAAATTTTAGTTTTGCTAATCTTGATAAATCAGCTATTAACTTATCATCAACTTTAATGTTATTGCTCATAATTTTTTAATTGCTCAAAAATAGTATTGTAAACTGAGGTATTCAAATTTTCAATAGCTTTTTCATCATTTTTATCTGCTTTAATTGCTTTATGTACTTTTACTCTTATAATTCCTGGAAACCCTTTAAAGTACTCCTGTGGAAAATGTGTCTTATTATCAGCAATTGTAATAGGTACTATTTCAATATTTTTTTCTACAGCTAGCTTAAATGGTCCGTTTTTAAATTTCTTTAAAAAAACACTAGATTTTGGAATTCCTCCTTCAGGGAAAATGCATACATTAAGCCCTTCTTCAAGTTTATTTCCTGCTTTTATAAATGCAGCATAACTGTCTCTTAATTTACTTCTATCAACTATAATAGAGTTTTTACGGTAAAAATATCCAAATAAAGGGATAGATGCTAATTCCTTTTTCCCCATATATAATAATGGCAAAGGAATAATTGAGGTAACCAAAGGAATATCTAAAGTTGATGTGTGGTTAGGACAAAATATGTATCGCTTATTTTTATCTAATTTCTCTTCAAATTCTACTCTCCAAAAAATACCAGATAATATTAAAAATACCTTACTCCAATATCTAGTCAGATGATTTACTATGCGATTATTTTTTACAATTGCAGTAAAAAGAAATAATGCGGGCATGAATAGTATAAATACCAACAGAAATATGATTAAAAACCATAATCGCCAAAGTGAACTAAAAAGATATCCTATCCATTTCATTCAGCAAAGATAAAAATCCTATTTTTACAACATCAAATTTTAAGATAAATGGCAAGAATACTTACAGGAATTCAGAGCACAGGGACTCCACACCTAGGAAACTTACTAGGGGCGATAGTCCCAGCAATTGAACTTTCAAAAGATAAAAAGAATGAAAGTTTATTTTTTATTGCTGATTTGCACTCGTTTACTACAATTAGAGATGCAAAAAAATTAAAAGAAAATACTTATGCAACTGCTGCTGCTTGGCTGGCTTTTGGTTTTGATACTGAAAAAAACTTATTTTATAGACAATCGGATGTAACGCAAGTTTGTGAATTGACTTGGTATTTGAATTGCTTTGCTCCTTATCAAAGGTTGCAATTAGCACATTCTTTTAAGGATAAATCGGATAGACTTTCAGAAGTAAATACAGGACTTTTTACTTATCCTGTTCTTATGGCGGCTGATATTTTACTGTATGATGCTAATATTGTTCCAGTAGGGAAGGACCAAGTTCAGCACTTAGAAATCACAAGAGATATAGCTTCTAGGTTTAATAATAAATACCCAAATTCATTTGTATTGCCTGAAACTAAGGTAGAGGAAAGGGTGATGATGGTGCCAGGAACTGATGGGCAAAAAATGAGTAAATCTTATAATAATTTCATTGATATTTTCCTTTCGGATAAAAAATTGAGAAAGCAAATAATGGGAATTAAAACTGATAGCACTCCAATGGAAGACCCAAAAGATGCTGAGGATTGTAATGTTTTTAAACTCTTTAAGCTTTTAGGGACGGATAAGCAAAATTCAGAATTAAAAACAAAATATGCTGCTGGTAATTTTGGTTACGGACATGCAAAACAAGAACTTTTTGAATTGATTTGCGATAAGTATGAAACAGAGAGAGGAAAGTTCAATCACTTAATGGAGAATAAAAATATCATTGATAATGAACTTACAAAAGGTGCTGTAAAAGCAAAAGTTATTGCTACTGAAGTATTAAATAGAGTAAGAGGAAATATAGGTTACTAATGGATAAAGCAATAGTTGAGTTTATTAATGAACATCATCTTTTAACTTTAGCTACAAGCAAGGATAATGTAGCTTACTGTTGCAATGTCTTTTATGTTTTTAATCAAGAAAATAATTCCTTTATTTTTTCATCTGATACTAAAACCAAACACGCACAAGATTTTATAGCAAACCCCAATGTGGCAGGAACTATTGCTTTAGAGACTAAAGAAATTAGCAAAATACAAGGGGTGCAATTATTAGGGGAAATACAAGAATTGAAAGGTGAGGAACTGAAAATTGCAAAAGAGCAATATTTAAAGGCATATCCTTATGCTAGACTAATGGAAACTCACCTTTGGGAAATGAAACTTACCTTTGCTAAAATGACACATAACCAACTAGGGTTTGGGAAAAAACTTATTTGGGAGAATTAGTTGTTACTTAGTATTCAAAATCACAATCTTTATAATTTTTCCCATTACGATTTGTCCAAAATTTTTCATTTGTTCTCATTTCTTTCTCACAATTGAAGCAGCCATTGTTTGATGGGTAATCAATAAACTCGCAATTATCACATATCAAAGAAGTAATATTTCCATCAATATTACACCAGATAAGTTCTCCTTCACAATCTGGACATAAAAGTAAAGTAACTTCTTTACATAATGGGCAATTGTATTCCATATTAGTTTTTTCTACTGATGAATCAATTTTCCCTTCTCCACCACAACTACTTAAGCTAAAGATAAACCCAATAACAAATAAGTAAAATAATTTCTTTTTCATAATAAAATATTTTTGAATAATAATTTTCAAATATAATAAAAATTATCTAGTCTGATATTTTTCAAATAACTTCTTTTGGTGGTTGTTTAAATCAATTTCTATTCCATTGATATAAGCTTTAGTTACATCATTAGTTCGCATATCAAGAGCATCACCATCACTTATAAAAAATGTTGCATTTTTCCCTTTTTCTATAGAGCCAACTTCATCAGCAACTCCAAGAATTTCAGCAGTATTTAAAGTTATACTTTTTACTGCTTGTTCGTAATCCATACCAAATGCAACAGTTGTACCTGCAGTAAAAGAAAGATTTCTTGCGCCCATTGCTTCCATGTCTCCTTCATAACTCAGGCAGAAATGAACCCCAGCATCATGTAGTTTTTTAACTTGAGTAAAAGGCTCATCAACTGGGCTGTCTTGTGATTTTGGTAACCTGTGAACTCTATTTAATATTAGTGAAATGTTATTTTCGAGCAGTAAATCAGTGATTTTTCGAGCTTCTTCAGCACCAACTATCACTATTTTTTTTATATGTAGTTTATTACTCAACTCTATTGCATCACGCATATCACTTGCATTATCAGCATGTATATAAAGCGTTTTTCCTCCATCAAATAAGTTACGCATACTTTCCATTTTCAAATCCATAAGGTTAGAGCTTTTAGCATAAGCACTAGCTTTGGTTAAGAAAGTTTCAATCTCGGTTACTCTATTTTGATATTCTTTATTTTGTTTGGACTCTCCAGGTTCAGACCACCAACCCGTATTATAATAAGAAGCAGGCCAATTCAGATGGATTCCATCATCAATCCTTAAAGCCGCATCTTCCCAATTCCATCCATCCAAATGCATAACTGATGATTGTCCTGAAATCCGACCTCCTCTTGGAGTAACTTGAGCGATAAGCACCCCATTTGTCCTTACTGTTTTAGCAACTTTAGAGTCAGAATTGTAAGCAATAAGAGTTCGAATATTTGGGTTGAAACCTCCAGTTTCAGAATAATCATGTGATGCTCTTACGGCATCAATTTCCGTAATTCCTAAAGTTGTATTGGGAACTATAAAAGAAGGGTACATATGCATCCCATTTACCCTGTAAATAGTGTCAAAAGCTGAAGGATCAATTCGGATGATTGAAGCATCAGCAATCAATTGGAATTTTCCATTTTGTATGCTAATTGCAGAATTCTCAATTACTTTTCCATTTCCAAGGTGAGCTTTTGCTCCAAGAAAAAGAGTTGGTTTTTGTGCGCTTGCACTTATTGTAATCAATAAAGCAAAAGCTAATTTTAGTATTCTATTCTTCATGTTCGGTATCGCAATGATATAATATTTCTTTAGTTGGTTGAGGTTTTCTTTTCTCCCCTCCATTCTTATCTTCACTCATCAATTTAATGATTCGCATTCTTTCAGCTTTATCTCTAGCTCTAAGTTCTTTATCAACCTCTACATCAAACATCAGTTTCCCATCAACATACGTTTGAACAACCTTAGCATAAATAGATAGAGGATTATCAGTCCAAAGGACAATATCAGCATCTTTTCCAACTTTGATAGAACCCATATGAGCATCAAGATGCAATAATTTGGCAGGATTTAAAGTTACCATTTTCCAAGCATCTTCTTCAGATGTTCTTCCATATTTTACAGCCTTAGCTGCTTCTTGATTTAATCTTCTTCCCATTTCTGCATCATCAGAATTAATTGCAGTAATTACTCCTGCATTATTCAGTAGAGTTGCATTGTAAGGTATGGCGTCATTTACTTCAAATTTGTAAGCCCACCAATCAGAAAAAGTAGAGCCGCCAACTCCATGTTCTTGCATTTTATCAGCAACTTTATATCCTTCTAAAATATGAGTGAAAGTATTTACGGTAAAACCCATAGAATCGGCAACATGCATTAGCATATTTATCTCAGATTGTATGTAAGAATGACAAGTTACAAATCGTTCAGAATTTAAGATTTCAACTAATATATTAAGCTCAATATCTTCTCTTGGAGGTGTGGTATTTCTTTTTTCTTTTTGGCTAAGATTGTTGTAATCTTCCCACTGTTTTTGATATGCTTTTGCTCTGTAAAAAGCATCATAAAATACTTGTTCAACACCCATTCTTGTTTGAGGAAAACGAATTCTTTCAAAATTACCCCAGTTGGATTGTTTTACATTCTCACCAAGAGCAAATTTTATAAAACCATCTGCTCCAGCTATCTTCATTTCTTCTGCATTTGCACCCCATCTCAATTTTACCATTGCAGCTTGTCCTCCAATAGGATTTGCAGATCCATGAAGTAACTGAGAAGCGACTGTTCCTCCTGCTAATTGTCTGTAAATATTATGGTCATTTGGGTTAATAACATCAGCAATACTTACCTCAGCAGTAACTGCTTGGCTCCCTTCATTTACCCCTTTACTAATGGCAATATGAGAATGCTCATCAATAATCCCACAAGTCAAATTATAGTTTGATGCATCTATTGTTTGGTATTCTTCTTCTGAAAAATAATCATTAGGGTTTAATAATGTTCCAATAGCAATAATTTTTCCTTCTGATATTGCGACATCAGTATTTTGCAAAATTCCAATTTCTTCATTTGTCCAGACAGTTGCATTTTTAAATAGCACATTTTTATACTGAGGTGTGTCTGCAAAACCATGAGCTTTATTCGGGAACCAAACTGAAGGAGTATTGTTGTCAATCACTAATTCAAATTGATCCTCTTTACTTTCAAATAAAGAATCCCTATGCATTCTAAATGAGTGATAATTCCCTAATGAATCTTGATAATTTCCAATAATTTGTCCATTATTATATTTACCACTAGCTCTAAATATTCCGTTAGTATTTGAGAAAGTAATGTTGTTCCCACTTAATGAAGTAGTTAAAGCTATTGAGTCTAAATGAAATAAAGTCAGCTTAGGTTTTGCATTTGTCCCTTCAATTGCGACTAAGTTATTTTCAAATTCATTAGCAATAAAAGTGTAATAACCTCTTACATCTATTTCTTGTTTTTTATTGATAATATGCTTTTCTCCTAGAGTCCAGTTTTCGTAAATTATTCCATTTTCAAAAATATCTTTTGAAGCAATAAAAAAGTTAGCCAGCTTCCCCTTTGCAAGTGATCCAACTTTATCATTAATGTCAATTAAAGTTGCAGGGGTAGTAGTTAAAGCAGCAAGAGCATCACCTTTATTAAGCCCTTTTGTAATTGCTAATCTTAGGTTCTTTAAAAAGCTTTTCGAATCTTTTAAATCAGCAGCAGTTATGCAAAATTCTATTCCATTTTTAGCTAATATAGCAGGGTTGTAAGGTGCGCTTTCCCAGGTTTTAAGATTTTGCAAACTTATCCATTCAGTAGTTTCAGGGTTACTTACATCATAGGAAGGTGGAAAGTTAATCGGAATAATTATTGGAAATTCAGTATTTGCAACTTCATCAATTCGCAAGAACTCTTTCCCGCTTCCTTTTAGGATGTAATCAATTTCAAATTCCTCAGCAATCTTATAAACCCTATTGTAATCTAGTTCATCATTAATGGCAAAAAATTGCGGTAATTCTTGCTGATTGATAAAAGAATTATAAGATAAATTAGTTTGAGAATTTTGTAATTCATACCACTCAGCATCAAAATAAGTTTGCCTCAATAAAGCAATACTTCCCATTAAAGATGATGGATTTTTTTGTTTGGAAACCCCCTTTTTAAAAGAATAAAAAGCAGCAGCATCTTTAATTAAAATATTCTCATTGTCAGTTTTGTCTGATAAAGCAACAAAAGTAGCAGTACCTCTTGCTATTCCATCTTTAGCATGCGAAAGCACAGCTCCAAATCCATTTTCTAAATAAGGTTTTGCTTCTGAATTGTATTTACTCCATTCTGTACTTGCATTTATCTCTGGGTGTATCGCTTCATTCCAATGATATGCACCCGCTTTTTTGCTATCATATTGTGGGCGGTAATTGTATTTTCCTCTTTGCGCTTCTTTTAATCCGTAATCCGAATACAAATCAATAAATGAAGGGTAGATGTAATCGCCAGCTAAATCTTTAATTATTGCTCCTTTTGGAATATTAAGATTGCTATCCACAGCAATAATTTTATCTCCTTTTATTAGTAAAGTTCCATTAGGAATTTCAGTAGTTGGATTTAAAACTATATGTGCATTAGTAAATGCATAAATTGGTTCAAAATTATTTGAAACTCCATTTACAGGAAATGTCTCTTGCGCCAAAACTGACTGTGTAATAAATAGTAGAGCAACTATTCTGATTGTCTTCATAATGTAAAATTAAAGCCGTGAAAATACCAAAATATGTTGAATATTATTTGTTAATTTGCTATTATAAAAAATAATAATATGAAACCTTATCAAGCGAATTTACTAAATAGTTTAATATTAATCATTATTGGATTATGGGGTTATTTTGACGTTAGTGATTATGATTTATCTGCTATTACCTCATTTGAGCATTGGACTGCATTAATAACTGTTTTTTTTGGGATTGTTTTATTATTATGTCATAAGGGCATTAAAAACCACAGTAAATTAATTGCCCATATTGCTGTTGTTGTGACTTTATTAATTCTCATTGCACTAGTAGGGAAAAGACTTCCTATTTCTATAGAGCAGGGCGGGATTGGATTATTTCGAGTTATAGTAATGAGTTTAACCTCTTTGCTGGCGTTAATTATTTTTATTAGAAATTTTATTTCAAATAGAAAAAAATCATAATTTTTTTAATATTTACATTTAAATCCTAAATTTAATATGGAAAAAGCCGTATTAATTGGCTTAATAAGTCCTGATGTTACTCAGGAGCAAGCATACGAATATTTAGATGAATTGGCTTTTCTGGCTAAAACTGCAGGGGCTGAACCTATCAGAAATTTCACGCAAAAACTAAAACATCCTGATAATAAAACTTTTTTAGGGAAGGGTAAAATTGAGGAAGTAAGATTATTTGCAGAGGAAAATGATATTAAACTCATCATTTTTGATGATGATTTAAATCCTTCACAAATCAGGAATATTGAAAAGTTATTTGGAGAGGAAACTAAGATACTTGATAGAAGTAATTTAATACTTGATATTTTTGCGAGTAGAGCTCAAACTGCTCAAGCTCGTACCCAAGTAGAGTTGGCTCAATATCAATATTTATTACCCAGACTTACCAGAATGTGGACTCACCTTGAAAGACAAAAAGGAGGTATTGGAATGAGAGGGCCTGGGGAAACACAAATTGAAACCGATAGAAGGATTATTAATGATAAAATAGCTCTTTTAAAAAAGAAGTTGGTAAAAATTGATAAGCAATCAACAACTAGAAGAAAGGGGCGTGAACATTTAATCAGAGTAGCTCTTATTGGTTATACCAATGCAGGAAAATCTACTTTGATGAATAAGTTAGCAAAATCAGAAGTATTTGCAGAGAATAAACTTTTTGCTACCCTTGATACTACTGTGCGTAAAGTTGTAATTGGAAATTTACCTTTTCTTTTAACTGATACAGTTGGGTTTATCAGAAAGCTTCCTCATCAATTGGTAGAAAGTTTTAAGTCTACTTTAGATGAAGTGAGGGAAGCTGATTTATTAATTCATTTGGTTGATATTGCAAGTCCTTATTTTGAAGATCATATTGAAGTTGTCAACCAAACTTTAGCTGAACTTAAAGTGGGAGATAAACCAACACTTTTAGTTTTTAATAAAATTGATGCTTATACTTTTATTGAAAAGGAAGATGATGATTTGACCCCTGTACTTCCTGAAAATCTATCATTAGAAGATTTGAAGAAAACTTGGATGGCGAAAATGGAAGGAAATGCTATGTTTATTTCGGCACTTAATAAAACTCATTTTGATGAGTTGAAAGATGAAATGTACAGTAGAATTAAACAGTTACACGAGATAAGATATCCTTATAATAACTTTTTGTATTAAGCAAAACTCTGCAAGTCGGAAAGCTTTTTGTAATGTCCGTTTTGTGCAATTAATTCTTGATGTGTTCCTCTCTCAATTATTTTTCCAGCATCCAAAACAATAATTTCATCAGCATTTTGGATGGTAGATAATCTGTGTGCAATTACTAAGGAAGTTCTTTGATGCATTAAATTTTCTAGTGCTTCTTGTACTAGTTTTTCTGATTCAGTATCTAATGCTGAGGTTGCTTCATCCAGGATTAATATCTGAGGGTTTTTAAGTATTGCTCTTGCAATGCTTAATCTTTGTTTTTGCCCTCCTGATAGTTTATTCCCTCTATCACCTATATTGGTGTTATACCCATTTTCAGTTTCTAAAATAAAGTCATGTGCATTGGCAACTTTTGCTGCTTCCATTACTTCTTGTTCAGTGGCATCTAATTTCCCTAATCGGATATTATTTAAAATAGTATCGTTAAATAGTATGGATTCCTGACTAACAATGCCCATTAAACTTCTTAAATCAGCAAGGGCTATTTCCTTAATATTATTGTTGTCAATGAGTATTTCACCATTTTCAATATCATAGAATCGAGCTATTAAATCAGCTAAAGTTGATTTCCCACTTCCTGATTGCCCTACTAAAGCAATCATTTTCCCTTTCCCAATTTTAAAATTGATATCACTTAAAACATTAGTATTTTCATAACTAAATGTTAAGTTTCTGAATTCAATATTATTGTTAAGTAGCTTTATATGTTTAGGATTTTCTACATCCGTAATTTCATTTTCAGCATCTAATATTTCATAGACTCTTTGTGCTGATGCACTCCCTTTTTGTATATGATAATAGGACCCCGTTAATGATTTTGCAGGAGGAATTATCTGAGAGAAAATCAAGATGTATCCAATAAATTCTTGTGCTGAAAGTGAGCCATCAGCACTTAAAACCAATTGCCCACCAAACCACATAACTATTACCATTACAATTGTGCTCAGGAATTCACTCATTGGAGAAGATAAATCTTTTTTTCTGAGTAGTTTGGTCATTATACTTCTGTACTCATTACTATCCTTTTCAAAATTTTTGTTGATGTGCTTTTCAGCATTAAAAGCTTTTATTATTCTGAGTCCTGATATATTTTCATCAATAATTGAAAGTAAATCTCCCATTTTATTTTGCCCTCTATCAGATGATTTTTTTAATGATTTACCGATTACTCCAATTACTAATCCAGTAACAGGAAAAAGTATAACTACAAAGGTAGTCAGTCCAGGGCTTATAAAAATAAGCGTCATTAGGTAAATGATAATGCTTAAAGGGTCTTTAAAAATCATCTCTAATGAACTCATAATACTCCATTCAATTTCCACTAAATCAGAAGTAAGTCTTGCAGTTAAATCTCCTTTTCTTTTCTCAGTAAAAAAGGGTAGGGGTAATGAGATTATTTTTTTGTGTAAATCCATTCTTAGGTCATGTACTACTCCATTTCTGATGGGAGTTAAAAAGAAAAGCGCTAAATAGCGAAACAGATTTCTTAAAAAGAAGGTAACAAGCACTAAAATACAGATAAAAAGTAGGGCTTCTACTTTCCCTTTTTCATCAATTGTTGAACTTATTATAGCATAAAAATTTTCTTTTATGGCATCTGCATTAAGGCTAAGTGGTGGCGGATTGTAAACCTTTTCTTGAGTTTCAAATAGTATTCCTAAGAATGGAATTACCATTGTAAGTGATACTAATGAAAATAAAACACTTAAAATATTCGACAGAATATTCATTACTGCAAATGGCGTGTAGGGTTTTATATATCTAACTATTCTTAAGAAATAATGCATAGCGCAAAAGTAGGGAATATTCCGTATTTTTGCACTTATGGAAACAACAAGACAAAAAAAAGTAGCTAGACTCATTCAAAAGGAACTTTCAATTATTTTACAAAAGGAAGCTCCGGGCTTTTTGGGTAATATTATGGTAAGTGTTACTATTGTGCGTATGTCTCCTGATTTAGCAAATGCTAATATATTTGTCAGTATATTTCCAGCTACTGATCCTGCAGAAGCATTAAAACTTATTAAAGAGTATAGTGGTTTGATAAGAAAAAGACTAGGGGAAAGCGTAAGACACCAATTAAGGATAGTTCCAATTTTGGAGTTCTTTTTAGATGATTCAGCAGCTTATGCTGAGGAAATTGAAAACCTCTTGAAAAAATAAAGACAAGTGAATTTCCCATTTTTTATTGCAAAAAGGTATTTTTCTACTAAGAAAAGTAGCAATTTTGTTCATATTATTTCATGGGTTTCTTTGCTAGGGGTAACTATTGGTGCTGCTGCACTTATTTTGGTCCTTTCGGTTTTTAATGGTTTTGAGGATTTAATCCTTAGTATGTACAATTCATTCGATCCTCATTTAAAAATTACTTCTGCTGAAGGAAAAGTATTTAATCCTGATAAAGTGCAATCAGTATTAGATAATGATGCAATTGAAAAATCATCATTTGTATTGGAGGAAAAAGTGCTTTTAAAGTATCAAGAAAAAGAATATATAGCTACTGTAAAAGGGGTTGATGAAAATTATTTAACCCTGACTAATTTTGATAGTTTGCTAGTAGATGGGGAGTATTTGAATAAATATGAAAACACCAATATTGCTATTATTGGAAGGGGAGTAGCTTATTACCTTTCTATGGGAGTTGGGAATATGTTTGAACAGTTACAAGTATATGTTCCTAACAGAAATAGTAAAACTTTATTAAATCCTACTACTGCTTTTAAGCAAGGAAATGTTTTGCCTATTGGAATTTTTGGCATACAAGCAGAGATTGATGAGAAGTTTATTATTACTCCTTTGGCTTTTATTCAAAATCTTGCTGATAGAGAAAATGAAATTTCTGCAGTAGAAATAAAACTAAAAAATGCTGATGAGATGTTAGCAATTCAGAAGGAACTCCAAAAAGAATTGGGTGATATTTTTATTGTTCAGAATAGATTAGAGCAACAAGATTTTTTGTATAAGATTTTGAATACTGAAAAGCTAGCTGTCTTTTTAATATTGGCATTTATTATGATAATTGCTACCTTCAATATTATTGGAGCTTTAAGTATGCTAATGCTTGATAAAAAGAAAGATATCCAGACTTTTAGAAGTTTAGGAGCTACAAGAAATGAAGTACAACAAATTTTCTTTAATAAAAGTGTTCTGACAATTATTGCAGGTACTGTTATTGGGCTTTCAGTTGGTTTGGGGCTTGCTTTCCTACAACAGACTTTCGGTTTTATTGGTATGGGAAATGGCTCCTTTGTAGTTGATGCTTATCCAGTAGCTATTAAGCTAAATGATGTTTTACTGGTAAGTACTACTGTAATTCTAATCGGATTATTAGCATCTTGGTATCCTGCCAAAATATTGACTAAGAAGTTGTTTTAACTCTCTTACTTTATCTCAACTCCTGCAAACTCTCTTGCAACTTTGTCTAGTATAGCATGTATTTCTTCTGGGCTATCAGAAGTTACCATATTTATACGGTAATCCTTAAAGTGTGGAATTCCTTTAAAGTAATTGGTATAGTGGCGTTTCATTTCAGCAATTCCTAATATTTGCCCTTTCCACTCAATAGAATGTTTTAGGTGTTGCTTGCAAGCAATTACTCTATCTTCCAATGTTGGGCGAGCTAAATATTCTCCTGTGTTGAGGTAATGTTTTATTTCATTAAATATCCAAGGGTTTCCTATGCTTGCTCTCCCAATCATCACACCATCTACTCCATATTTATCTTTGACCATTGCTACTTTTTCAGGACTATCAATATCTCCATTTCCAAAGATAGGAATATGCATTCTAGGATTATTTTTCACATCTCCAATCAAGGTCCAATCGGCCTCTCCTTTATACATTTGTTTTCGTGTACGCCCATGTATAGAAAGCGCTTGTATTCCTACATCTTGCAATCTTTCCGCAACATCAACTATGTACTTTGTATTGTCATCCCAACCTAAGCGAGTTTTAACAGTTACTGGGATATTAGTAGCCTCAACAATTTCTTTGGTCATTGCCACCATTTTTGGTAAGTCCTTAAGGATACCAGCTCCAGCACCTTTGTTGGCTACTTTTTTTACTGGGCAACCATAGTTGATGTCAATAAATTCTGGCTTTGCCCTTTCACATATTTCAGCAGCCTCTCGCATTGATTCTATGTTGTAGCCAAATATTTGGATCCCAATTGGACGTTCAAAATCATAGATATCCAGCTTCATTGTGCTTTTATCAGCATGTCTTATTAATCCTTCTGATGATATGAATTCAGTAAACATTACATCAGCTCCATGTTCCTTGCATAGTGCCCTAAAAGGAGGGTCACTCACATCTTCCATTGGTGCCAATAGTAAAGGGAATTCCCCTACATCAATATTTCCTATCTTTACGCCCATAATATTTGCAAAAATACACAATAATGGGATTTAAAGGAATTTATAAAGATAAGTCATCAGCAACTAAAATTGGGATTTTGTTTTTATTGATTTTTGTATCGGTAATACTACATACTTTGGTTGGTTCTGCAATTGTTCTTTTCTTTTCTGATTTTGGACTGTCACAAGATTTAAGCAATCAAGTTGCAGTTAATTATTTAAAGTTATTACAACTTTTTAGTGCGATTGGCTTATTTGTTGCTCCAACTTTATTGTATGCTTATCTTACTGATTTTGATTATAAACTCCTTTTTAACTTTAAAAGACAATCTGCATTTTTGGTAATAGTTATAATGATGCTCATTACTCCTTTTATTGGTTGGTTGTTAGAAATGAATATGAGCATTCCCTTTCCTGATTGGATTTTACGCTTAGGGAATGATTCTGAAAAAATAGTGGAGTCTTTCTTAAAGATGAATCATTTAGGAGATTTACTCTTTAATCTTTTAGTTATAGCAATTGTACCTGCAATAGGTGAGGAATTGCTTTTTAGAGGTTATTTGCAGCAATCATTTTCTAAGTGGTTATCAAACCCTCATGTTGCAATAATTGTAACAGCTGTGCTTTTCTCAGCTATACATTTGCACTTTCAGGGTTTCTTCCCTAGGTTTATTTTAGGAGTGTTATTAGGATATCTATTTTACTGGAGTGGAAGTCTGTGGTTGCCAATACTAGCTCATTTTACAAATAATGCTCAGGCAGTTATTATTTCTTATCCTACTTTTAAAGTAGATAGCGGGGTGTATTCAGTTCTTTCAGATGTAGAGGTTGACCCTATGATGGCTCTTTTCTCTTTTGCTTCTGTGGTTGTTTTGCTCTTTATGTTTTACAAAACTGTAAGCATAAAAAAAGACTGATAAAATCAGTCTCTTTTTTGTTGTCTAAAATCTCGTTTATAACTTAGTAAGTTCCTTTTCTAGTAGAATAGTTAATTTTAAGTGCGTTTGCTTTCCTGAGCTCCTGCTTTACATCAGTAATAATTCCCATTTTTACAGTCTCATCAGCTTTAATTGAAGTAGTCATATAAGGGATCTCTTTCTCATCTCTAGCTTCACGCTCAGTTGCAATAAATTCTTGTATTTCATCAACTGATGCAAAAGCATCATTAAGTTGTATTCTTGCAGCAGTACCGTATGAAGATTGCATTCTTCTTACTGGGCTACCAATATAAATATAACTTACTAATGATTTCTTCTTAAGCTTTTTTATCTCAGTTGCTTTTGGTGTAGTTACGCTTACAAATAAAGTTGTTTCACGCATTACAGTAGTTACCATAAAAAAGAAAAGTAACATAAATACAATATCTGGTAAGGAAGCAGTTGAAATTGCTGGCATTCCTTTTTTACCGTCTTTTCTAAATTTACTCATCTCCTCCTATATTTTTGGGTTCAGCTTCTGATATTTTTTGAGGATACATTTTCCTTATTTCCTTCATCTGAGTTTTATTCAAATCAGCATACCTCTCTCCAAATTCGTTTAAAGATGCATTATTTCTTAAATCAGTATATGCAGCAGCTAATTCATTCTGAACCCGAATATAAGTAATGTATTCAGTCCCTCTATCATTTTGTAGTGAGATAATTGCTTTCTCAGGGTTGTCAGATGAGTTAGGATCCGTTCCGTTATTGTTTATGAATCTTTTTGCTCCATCTTTTAACTGTGAAATATCCATTAATTCACCTTCAACTAAAAGTTGATTATAAGAATTAATAAGTACAGTGTAAATGTTCCTGGCATGAATTTGAGAATCATCTTCTTGCATTTCTTCTTCAGGCATAGGAGGTAATTTACGAGCAATACCAGTGTCCTGATCCATAGTTGTAGTTACCAAGAAAAAGATAAGTAACAAGAAGGCAATATCTGCCATTGACCCTGCATTAATTTCGGGTAAGCCTCTTCTTGAACTAGCCATTATTTAGCAAATAATTTTGATAATTCAGCATACAAAACGGCACCAATTGCCCCGATTGCAAGTAGGTAGAATGTTGTTAATCCCATCCCAACCCTTTTAACTGTTGTAGATGTAATTTCATATTTTTCGTACGATCCTAATACTTCATCAGAAGACATAAGGTAAGAAATAAGTATAATAACTAAAAGACCTCCAATAGAATACAATGTCTTTTTAGCATTGTTAGTTTTTTGCATCATTTTTTTGATACCAAAACCAATAGCTGCTAAAGCTGCAAAAGCAACCATTAGGTAGGTTAATATGATTCCTATATTAATTAAACTTTCCATGATTATTTGTTTTTAACCAATAAGTCAATTAATGAGATAGAAGCATCTTCCATTGAGTTAACAATTGAATCAACTTTTGCAATTAAGTAATTATAGAATATTTGTAGAATCATTGCTACAATAAGTCCGAATACGGTAGTCAATAAGGCAACTTTAATACCACCTGCTACTAATGAGGGAGAAATATCTCCTGCAGCTTCAATAGCATCAAAAGCCCCAATCATACCAATTACAGTCCCCATAAAACCAAGCATAGGAGCAAGAGCAATAAATAATGAAATCCATGATAAGCCTTTTTCTAAAAGTCCCATTTGAACCGATCCATAAGAAACGATAGATTTTTCAACCATGTCAATTCCTTCATTTGATCTTTCTAGACCTTGGTAAAAGATAGAGGCAACTGGTCCTTTAGTATTTCTACAAACTTCTTTAGCAGCATCAACTCCTCCATTGTTTAAAGCAGATTCAACATCATTTAATAATTTATCAGTATCAGTAGTAGCCATGTTTAAATAGATGATTCTTTCAATTGCTAAAGCTAATCCTAAGATTAAACATAACAATACAATCCCCATAAATCCAGGCCCTCCTTCAATAAATTTTTGTTTGATAACTTGGTGAAAAGATGCAGATTCTTCAACTACTTCTTCAGTTGATACTTCTTCCACTTCAGCAGGAGCTTCTTCCACTGCAACAGCTGTATCAACAACTTCTTCAGTTGCAAGTGTGTCAGCAGTATCTTGTGCGTAAACATTGTAAGTTCCAACAAGGAATAATGCTAATAGAGCTAATAAGGCAAATTTGTTTTTCATTTTCTTTTTAATTTGTTTGATTATTATTTTTTAAGTGTGGCAAATTTATAAAAATATTATAAAGCTGCAGTATATCTTTTATTTACTTCAGCCCAATTGATAACATTAAAGAATGCTTTGATGTAGTCTGGGCGTCTGTTCTGATAGTTTAAATAGTAAGCATGCTCCCATACATCTAAGCATAAAACAGGCGTGCAACCACATTGACCCTGCATTAAAGGATTATCTTGGTTAGCAGTAGAGCATACGCATAATTTTCCATCACACACACCTAGCCAAGCCCATCCTGATCCAAATCTTGTAGCTGCTGCTTTCGAAAATTCATCTTTAAAGTTTTCAAAAGAACCAAATTTAGCATTTATTGCATCAGCAATAGCTCCAGTTGGAATTCCTCCTCCATTTGGGCTCATTGATGTCCAGAACATATTATGGTTGTAGTAGCCTCCCCCATTATTTCTTGCTCCACCACTTAAGCCTGGTGTAGCACAGATTTCCTCAATAGATTTTCCTGCTAAATCAGTTCCTGCAATTGCATTATTTAGGTTATTTGTATATCCATTATGATGTTTTGAATGGTGTATTTCCATTGTTCTTGCATCAATATTTGGTTCTAACGCATCATAAGCGTAAGGTAATTTTGGTAATTCGAATGACATAGTTTTTCTTTTTTTGTAGTTAGTTTATATTAGTATTTGCCAAGCTTCTTCTGCTTTTCCTTGGCTTAATAATTCTTTTGCAAATATATGTTTTTCTTCTTTTGATTTATTTTCTCTTGCTTTTAACTCAATTTTAGCTGGAATATTTTCTGCTGATGCTAAAATTGCTAAATCATTTCCAGTTAAAATATTTGAGTTTTTTATGTTTTCAGGTAATTTATTAAATCCCATGCCTGTCCTTGAAATAGGTTTTGCGATTTCATACAATGAATCTTTAGTCGTTTTTCCGTACCAATTAGCACCATATCTGCTTACAATATTCATTTTAAACGGATCGACATCCCCTTTTTCATCTAAAATATCATCATTGATATGCACTTTCAAAACTTCAGCAATTACTAAATTCCCTGCACCTCCTTCTTCTCCTAATACTACAATATCATTTACTTTGCACTCGAAATTTATTGGAGATTCTAAAATTCTGCTGGGCGTAATTAAGTCTGATTTCACTTCTGTTAGTCCAGATTTTTCAAATTCATTTACCCCTTTTTCGAAACTGCAAGAAGCTAATGAAACTTGTTGAGCTGTATCTTCAGTAACTAATGCTATTACACATTCTTTTACTTCCATTACATTTTCTAAAGTGTGTTTATTTGTTCCGAATCTTCCGCTTTTTACAGGCGAGAAAACCATAATTGGTGGGTTTACAGAAAAGACATTGAAGAATGAAAATGGAGCTAAATTTTGGGTTCCATCTTTATCAACTGTACTTACTAAAGCAATTGGTCTTGGTGTTACGGCTGATGATAAAACCCTATATAATCCCTCTACTTCTCCTTTAGTTATGTCTAATGTTTTTGTCATTTTTTCAATTTTAAAATTGAGTGATCAGATTTTGCTTTTACAATTTTATTTGTGATTTTTCCTAATCCTTCAATTTGCATTTCTACCTCATCATTTTCCTGTATCCATCTTTCTTGATACTCTGGGTTATCTCTTTTTCCAGTACCATTTAGCTCTAACAAACATCCTGTTCCAACAGTTCCTGATCCAATTACATCTCCAGGAAATAATTCAACACCATATGAAGCTCTCTCAATTATTTCTGCAAAACTCCAATTCATATCTTTTGCATTTCCTTTTGAAAGTAATTCTCCATTTACATAACAGCTCATTTGTAAATCGTATTTTTTACCAAAATGAGTATCAATACTCTTGTTTGCTAATTCATCAGGAGTTACTAAGTAAGGGCCAATAACATTGGCAAAATCCTTTCCTTTTGCCGGGCCTAAATTCAGTTTCATTTCTTCCATTTGCAATCTTCTGGCGCTTATGTCATTCAAAATACAGAATCCAGCAATGTGCTTATCTGCATCTTTAACTAAAATATTTTTACCTCCCTTTCCAATTACAATAGCAATTTCTAGTTCATAATCTAACCTGTGAAAATGATCGGGCATAAGTTCTATTTCTTCTCCATCTCCAAACATAGCATTATGGTTAGAAAAATAAAATACCGGAAATTCATCAAATTCAGGAATCATATCTACCCCTCTATTTTTTCTGGAGGTAGCAACATGTTGCCTAAAAGCATAAGCATCACGAAAAGAAGTAGGTTTTGGTATAGTTGGTAAAACTGTAACGTCTTTAATGTCGTGTTTCAAACAATCTTCATTAAAAATAAAGGAAGCTACTTGGTCCTGGTATTTTTCAAGCTGAATAAGTTCAATTAAAGAGATATTACCAAAACAATTATTTAGGCCGTATACTAACTGATTTTGCAACACTCCAATTTGAGGAGTATCAAAATTATTTATTTTATAAGTAAGGAGTTTCATTTAGTAAGGCAAAATTATCATTTTTATTTTAGGGAGGATGTAATTCATGCTATGTTTGTGTTTTATGTATTATATTTGCATAAAAATAACAGTATGCCAAGATATCATAAATTAGGAAAGATGCCTCATAAAAGGCACACCACATTCCGAAAAGAAGATGGAAACATCCATTATGAAGAACTTTTTGGAACAATTGGCTTTGACGGAATGTCGTCCTTGCTATATCATTTGCACAGACCAACACAAGTTAAAAATATTGCAGAAGCATACTCTGTTGCACCAGAAATTGCAGTAGATAAAAACCTAAAATCCTATATGTTAAAGGGGTTTGAAGCGCCAAGGGTTGCCGATCATTTAAAGAGTAGAATTTCCATTATGTTGAATAATGATTTGAATATCTTACTTTCTGCTCCAACTAATTTGGAAGAGGATTATTTTTATAAAAACACAGATGGAGATGAAGTAATTTTTGTTCATAAAGGAACAGGAACTTTACGAACTTTTGTAGGGAATATTAAGTTTAAGGAAGGTGATTATTTAGTAATCCCTAGAGGAATGATTTATACTATGAAGTTTGATACACCAAATAATAGATTGTTTATTGTGGAATCGTACACTCCAGTATATACTCCAAAAAGATATCGTAATCATTTCGGACAAATGTTAGAGAATTCTCCTTATTGCGAGCGTGATATAAGAGTGCCGGAAGAATTAGAAACCCATGATGAGCAAGGTGATTTTGTTTTCAAGATAAAAAAGGAACAAATGATTCATGAGTATACTTATGCATCACATCCCTTTGATGTAGCAGGTTGGGATGGTTACAATTTTCCGTACGCATTTTCAATACATGATTTTGAACCAATAACTGGAAGAATTCATCAGCCACCACCCGTTCACCAAACTTTTGAAACAAGCAGATTTGTAATTTGTTCGTTCTGCCCAAGGATGTACGATTATCATCCAGAATCAATCCCAGCACCTTACAATCATTCTAATATCGATTCGGATGAAGTGTTGTATTATGTTGCTGGCGATTTTATGAGTAGAAACCATGTAGATGAAGGATATATTTCTTTGCATCCTGCAGGGATTCCTCACGGACCACACCCTGGTGCAGCAGAAAGGAGTATTGGACAAACGGAAACGGATGAATTGGCAGTAATGGTAGATACTTTTGCTCCACTAAAATTAACAAAAGCAGCTATTGAACTTTCGGATGGAGTTTACCATCAATCATGGCTTGAAAAATAAATATTAAAAGATGAGAGAAGACTTAACAAAAATAAACAATACTACTTATTCCTTAGATAAAATATTCCCAGATGCACAGGATTTTTTACCTTTATTAGGAACGGATTATGTAGAGTATTATGTGGGAAATGCTAAACAAGCAGCTCACTTTTATAAAACAGCTTTAGGCTTTCAATCTTTAGCATATGCTGGGTTGGAAACTGGTGTTACGGACAGAACTTCTTATGTTGTGGTTCAGGATAAAATCAGAATTGTTTTTACGACACCAATGCCAGGAGAAGATAATGAGATTTTTGATCACATTAAAAAACATGGTGATGGAGTTAAGGTAATCGCCCTTTGGGTAGATGATGCAAAAAAGGCTTGGGAAGAAACAACAAGTAGAGGTGCTGAATCTTACTTAGAACCAAAAACAGAAAAGGATAATGATGGTGAGGTGGCAACATCAGGGATTAAAATTTATGGAGATACCGTTCATATTTTTGTTGAGCGTAAAAACTATAATGGAACTTTTATGCCAGGATTTGAAAAATGGGAATCGCATTATAACCCTGAACCTGTTGGGTTGAAATACATTGACCACATGGTGGCAAATGTAGGTTGGAATGAAATGAACATTTGGGAGAAATTCTATAATGAAACTATGGGATTTGCTAACCTTATCACTTTTGATGATAAAGATATTTCTACTCAGTATACTGCCTTAATGAGTAAGGTAATGACTAATGGAAATGGGAGGGTAAAGTTTCCAATTAATGAACCTGCAAAAGGAAAAAAGAAATCACAAATTGAAGAGTATTTGGATTTTTATGATGGACCAGGGGTACAACATGTTGCAGTAGCAACTGATGATATTGTAAGTACAGTTTCTGCAATGAAAGCAAGAGGAGTAGAGTTTTTATATGTCCCGGGAGTGTATTATGATACAGTAGGGGATAGAGTAGGAGAGATTGCTGAGGATATGGCAATTTTGAAAAAACATGGAATTTTGGTGGATAGAGATGATGAAGGATATTTATTGCAAATTTTCACTAAACCATTAACGGACAGACCCACTTTATTCTTTGAAATTATCCAAAGAAAAGGAGCCCAATCATTTGGGAAAGGAAACTTTAAAGCGTTATTTGAATCCATAGAGGCAGAACAAGAAAGAAGGGGAACTTTATAATATGTTGAAAATAGGAGACAAAGCACCGGCAATAAATTCCATTGATGAGAATGGAGAAGCAATTACTTTGAGTCAGTTTAAAGGTAAGAAGGTAGTGTTGTACTTTTATCCGAAAGACATGACACCAGGTTGTACTATGCAATCTTGTAATTTAAGGGACAACTATCAAATACTTTTAGACAAGGGGTATGTGGTTTTGGGTTGCTCGGCTGATAGCCCTGCAAGGCATATTAAGTTTATTGAAAAACATGATTTGCCTTTCCCTCTTATTTCGGATGAAAGTAAAGAAGTGCTAAATGCTTATGGAGTTTGGGGACCTAAAAAGTTTATGGGTAAGGAATATGATGGTATACATAGAACTACTTTTGTGATTGATGAAAATGGAATAATTTTAGATATTATCACGAAAGTAAAAACCAAAGCACATACTTCTCAAATCTTGGAATCTAAGTAGTTTATTGTTTTGCTTTGAAAGACCAAGTAATATTGAAGGTAGCTACAATATCTCCTTGCTCATCTGTTGCAGTAGTTGTTACAATTATGCTTTGCCCTTCTTTTGCTTTAATGCTTTTATTTATGCAATCTTGTATTTCCTTCCCTTGTTTACAGTTGAAGTCAATTAGCCCAACTGCTTTTTTAGAAAACTCTATATTAACACCCACAACTAACATGGATATTTCTGATTTGTTTTTATAAATAAAACTTGCTGCTAATATACCGGAAGCTAATTCTCCTGCCATTGATAGAGCTGCAAAATAAATTGACTTAAACGGGTTTTTGTTTAAACAGTTATACTTTAGTTGTACTTTAGAGTGCGTGTCGTTTAAGAATTTTAATTTAACTCCAGCTAAAAATGCTAATGGTAATTTTAAAATTAAAAATAACTTAAAGAAAATGGGATTTAGCATTTTCTGTTGGAAGAGTTTTTTATTTTCAGTGTTCATTTATAAAAAGTTAAAACAACAACCTAAAAACCTCTTCAATTTTTCCGCATTGTACAATTTCAATGTTAAAACCTTTGGCATTAAATTTATTATATTTAGAAATAATAATTTGCTTATAGCCTAGTTTTTCGGCCTCAGCAATTCTGTTTTCAATTCTGTTTACGGCTCGTATTTCTCCACTTAGTCCTATTTCTCCAGCAAAACAAGTAAGAGTATCAAGCGCAACATCTTGGTCAGAAGAAAGTATAGAACAAACTACTGCCAAATCAATGGCAGTATCATCAATTTTAATGCCTCCTGTAATATTTAAGAAGACATCTTTTGCTCCTAATTTAAATCCACATCTTTTTTCCAAAACAGCCAAGAGCATATTCATTCTTTTGGTATCAAAACCTGTAGCTGACCTTTGTGGATTTCCATAAACTGCCGAACTAACTAAGGATTGTATCTCAACAAGCATTGGACGAGCCCCCTCAATGGTAGCAGCAATTCCTACTCCACTTGTTGGTTCATCTCTTTCGGATATTAGTATTTCGGAAGGGTTGCTAACTTCCCTAAGTCCTTCTTGCGTCATTTCATATACCCCTAATTCTGATGCTGATCCAAATCGGTTTTTGATAGTGCGTAAAATTCTATATACATAGTTTCTATCACCTTCAAATTGCAGAACAGTGTCTACCATGTGTTCCAGGATTTTTGGTCCTGCAATGGCACCATCTTTGTTAATATGCCCAATTAAGAAAACGGCTGTTCCTGTTTCTTTGGCGTATTTTATGAGTTCGGCCGTACATTCTCGTATTTGTGAAACTGATCCTGGTGAAGAATCAATATGTGCAGTGTGCAGGGTTTGTATCGAATCAATTACTAAAATATCGGGCTGTAATTTTTCTATTTGCTGAAAAATATTTTGAGTAGATGTTTCGGTTAGGATATAACAGTGCTCAGAATTTTTATTGATTCTTTCAGCCCGCATTTTTATTTGTTTCTCGCTTTCTTCCCCTGATACATAGAGTATTTTTCTACTTTTTGAGCTCAGTGCAAACTGCAATAATAAAGTTGATTTCCCTATTCCGGGTTCTCCTCCTAAAAGGATAAGTGAACCAGGCACAATTCCTCCCCCTAATACTCGGTTGAGCTCTTTGTCGTTGGTTATGATTCGTTTTTCATTGGTATAATCAATCTCACTAACTAAGGTCGGCTTGTTTATTTTCTCTGATTTAAACCCTCCTTTGTTATCACTTTCTTTGGTTAGTACTTCTTCAACAAAAGTATTCCACTCATTACATTGCGGGCATTTTCCTAGCCATTTTGGAGATTGTGTTCCGCAACTCTGACAAAAAAAAGCGGATTGTATCTTCTTTTTTGCCATTAGGATTTTTTGATTTTATCAATAATTGTAGTGCTTGAAAATCCATCTACAAAAGGGACGAGTATTACTTCCCCTCCATTATTCTGAACAATTTCATGACCTACAATAGCCTCAATTTCATAATCACCACCTTTTGCGAGTACATCTGGTTTTAAAGTGCTGATTAAATTGATTGGCGTATCCTCTGAAAACAAAACTACTGCATCAACAAATGAAAGACTAGCTAATAGAATGGCTCTGGATTGCTCATCAATTATTGGGCGACTTTCTCCTTTTAATTTCTGTATTGAACTGTCTGAATTAAGTCCGACAATAAACTTACCCCCCAAGTCAGCAGTTCTGGCCAATACCTCAATATGTCCTCTGTGTATTATGTCAAAACAACCATTAGTAAAAACTACCTCTTCCCCAGCTTGTTTCCAAGCATTCACTTTATTTTTTAACTCTTCAAGAGAGGATATTTTATTATTTAACTTATTAAGATGCGACATTGCTTTTCTTTTTTGATAAAAATAAGACAATTAATGAAAGTGAACCCATAATAATAGCAACTAACGTTTGAGCAACATGTACTATTGTAGGAAAGATTAGGGCAGGATTTGTTGGATCTCCATCTACTCCTAAGTATACTGTTCCTACTCCAAGTACGGACAGGCCAATCATTACAATTGCATGATATGACCCTACACCTCCTGGTGTTGGAATAACCATTCCTATTCCGCCTAATACAAGTAGGAAAAGGCCGTCACCAGCAGTTAAGTGCAAAGTTTCTTCCATACTGAAAAAACAAATGTATGTCATTAAAAAATACATTATCCAGATGCTAAAAGTATGAAACCAAAAAGCATTCTTTCTTTTCATGTTTTTAATGCTTTTAAATCCTTCTTTTAGCCCTTCAATAAAACCTAAGACTTTATCATAAAAAGATGATTTTTTAAGCCATTTTTTAAGGAAAATAAAGGACATAACAAGTACTGCTATAATTGCGACTAATAAGAGTAAATTACTGTTTCCAGCACTTTCAATTTGCTGAGTTTGAAGTGCATTGTAAAAATTAAAAATATCATTAAATTTAAGTGCAATTGTCAGGAATATTAAAGAGAATAAAAAGATAAAATCGATTACTCTTTCTACTAAAATTGTGCCAAATAATTTGTCAACAGGAATTTTATCAGTTTGGTTTAAAGCAGTACATCTTGAAATTTCTCCAGCTCTAGGAATAAACATATTTGTAAAATAACCAACCGACACTGCAGCAACTGAATGTAATTTTGATGATTTATACCCTAAAGCATCAATCAGAACGATCCATCTTAGCCCTCTACTTACATAGGCCCATCCGCCAAAAATCATGGATAAAACCACCCATTTTCCGTCTACTTTTTGTATTTCTTCAACTAGTTTTGCTGGGTCTTGGTTTTTAAAAAGCAAGTATAAAATCCCAAAAGCAAAGCCTAATGACGCAATATATTTTAAAACTTTTAAAAGTACTTTTTTGTTCATGTTGTAAAACTATAAAATTATATTATCAATTAATCGAACGCCATAAATATATGCTGCTATGCAAACTGCAGATTGATTTTCTGCTTCCCACTCTTTAATTTCTTTCATCTGATTTAAAGATACAAATTCAGCATATTCAAGCTCTAAGTTTCTACTTTTCTCAAAAGCACTTTTTATGTATTTTTGTAATTCAGATATTCCTAAGTTCTTGTTTTCAGTGCAAAAATTTAAACATTTACTAATGAGTAAAGCTTCCGTTTTTGCATTTGCAGATAGTAAAGAATTTCTTGAACTTTTCGCTAATCCATTTCCTTCTCTAATAGTAGGTATGCCAATAATTTCAATATCGGACTGCATTTGTTTTACCAATGCTTTTACAATTTGTAGTTGTTGTAAATCTTTTTGTCCGAAAAATGCTTTTGTAGGGTTTATAATATTGAAGAATTTTTCAACTATAGTTGCCATTCCATTAAAATGTCCTAGTCTATATTCCCCTTCCATTGATGCAGCTAAACTTCCAAAGTTAAACTCTTTCGCTTTCTCTCCTTTTGCATACAAATCATCAATAGTTGGCGTGTAAACGATATCACAATTTACTTTTTTTAACTTTTCTAAATCAGATTTTAAGGTGTTTGGGTATTTTTCTAAATCACCAGAATTATTAAACTGTGTGGGGTTTACGAATATACTGCAAATTGAAATGTCACATTCTCTTTTTGAACTTTCAATTAATTGTAAATGCCCACTATGTAAAGCTCCCATTGTTGGTGTAAATCCGAAAGATTTTTCACTATCAAAAGTATCTAAATAGGTAGTTAATTTGGTTTTTGTTTTAAATATTTTCATTTATCAGTAGTGATAATAATTGTAAAGCGGACAAAACTAAGAGAAAAGCTTTGATGTTACGCTTTTTTTTCTATATTTTTGCATACTTAAAATCTAATCAATGCAGAAGAAGAGAGTTTTGTATGTCTCACAGGAAATTGTACCATATACTGGTGAAACAACAATGGGAGATGTAGCAAGTTTATTGCCACAAAAAACCCAAGAAAGTGGTAAAGACATTAGAATGTTCTTGCCAAGATTTGGAACAATTAATGAAAGAAGACATCAATTACATGAGGTAATCCGTCTTTCAGGAATGAATTTAATTATTGATGATTTCGATCATCAGTTAATTATCAAAGTTGCCTCTATTCAAAAATTAAGATTACAAGTTTATTTTATTGATAATGATGAGTATTTCCCTAAAAAGCAGATGTTTGATGATTTAGATGGAAACTTCATGCCCAATAATGATGAGCGTATGATTTTCTATTGTAAGGGAGTTATTGAAACTGTTCGTAAATTAGGTTGGGCTCCTGATGTTATTCATTGCCAAGGTTGGTTTACTTCATTGGTCCCTATGTATATCAAAACATTGTATGCTGATGATCCTTTATTTGAAAATGTAAAAGTTATTTATTCTGTTTTTGATAATTCTTTTGATGGTCTGTTAAGTGACACCATTGCTGATAAATTATTGTATGAAAAACTAGAAGAAAAGGATGTTGAAGGAGTTAAGGTGCCTAATATAAATAATTTACACAAATTTGCTACTGATTATGCTGATGCTGTAGTTCAAGCAAGTCCTGAAATGGATAAAGAAGTGCTTGCGCATATTAAAAAGTCAGAAAAGCCGTTTATGGAATATCCTGGTGAGGAAGATTACATTGATGCATATCAAGATTTTTACTCTCAGTTTATTGAAGAAGAGGAAGTAGTAACTACATAAGACAAAATAATGAATAAAATATTTTCATTAAGCCTATTAATAGGTTTAATTGCAGTTTCATGTACTGACCCAAATACAATTGGCTTAGAAGTACAACCCACATCTGACAACATTATTATTAATAGTGATGATTTTATTAATTTCACTTCAGCTACAGAATCTGAAGATTCTTTAAGAACTGATGAAGCTTTATCTTTAATTTTAGGAGAATTAGATGATTCTGATTTTGGGAACAATAGATCTTCTTTTTATTCTCAAATCCTCTTGAACGATAATAATACTGATTTAGGAACTAACCCTACTGTTGATTCAGTTGTGTTGTCTTATACTTACTCAGGTTATTATGGTGATGAATTAGCAGATTTTACTAGCATAGATGTTTTAGTACTTCAAGATGATATCTATAAAGATTCAGTGTATTATTCTACATCATTCCCAATACCAACACCAGGAGGGATGTCTTATATTGAATCTTTTTCAGTTTCTAACGATACAGAAAAACCACTTTTAAAAGTAAAATTAAGCAATGATTTTGGGGATTTAATTTTAGATTTAGAGAATGAGGGGTTAAAAGACAATGAGGTTTTCTTAGAAAATTTTAAGGGAATAAGTGTTGTGGCTAGTGCACAAAATACAATGCTGTACCTGAACCCTAATGGGTCAAATTCGTTCTTGAAGATATATTATAGTAATGATGAAAGTGGTTCCGATAATCTTTCCTTAGATTTTGAATTAGGAGGTGATGCGGCAAGAATTAATCTTTTTAATGAAAAGAATAACAATGCTATAATTGAAGATGACTCTAATGTTCATTTGCAATCAATGGCAGGTTATAAAGTTAAAATTACTTTAGGAGATTTAGATGTTATAAAAGACACTTTAGAAGGTAAAGTAATCAATAAAGTTACTATTGATTTTGATGTGGAATCAGGTTCACAATCTGAATATGAGGAAGCACACGAAAAATTAGTTTTAGTCCGTGTTGATAATGAAGGAAGCAATGTATTCCTAACTGACTTTACTATAGAAGGAGAAACGCATTTTGGAGGTAAATTAGAGGGAGATATTTACTCTTTTAATATCACTAGATATTTTTACCAATTATTAAATAATTCATCATATACAAACGATTTATATTTAATGCCTGCTGGGGCTGCTATTAATGCAAACAGAACAATCCTCTCTAAGGATATTAAACTTATTATTCATTATTCAAAATTATAAAATATGTGTGGCATTGTAGGTTATGTAGGGAGTAAAGATGCTTATCCAATTATCATTAAAGGATTAAAGCGTTTAGAGTATAGAGGTTATGATTCTGCAGGTGTTGCAATAGGAAGTGATTCCGGGATTGCTACCTTAAAACAAAAAGGTAAGGTTTCTGATTTAGAAGCTTATACTTCAGGTAAAAATACAAGTGGCTCAATAGGAATTGGGCATACAAGATGGGCAACTCATGGGGTCCCTAATCAAGTAAATTCTCATCCACATAATTCTGGTGATGGAAAATTATCAATTATTCATAATGGGATTATTGAAAATTACGCATCTATAAAAACTGCATTAGAAACAAAAGGACATACTTTTAAAAGTGATACTGATACGGAAGTATTAATTCACCTTATTGAAGATATTAAAAATTATGAAAATGTTAGTTTATTTGAGGCGGTAAGAATTGCTCTTGATGAGGTGGTTGGTGCATATGCAATTGTGGTGATGGAGGAAGGAATTACTAATGAGTTTATTGCTGCTCGTAAAGGCTCTCCTTTAGTAATTGGTGTTGGGCGTGATGAATATTATATTGCATCAGATGCTACACCTATTATTGAATATACTAATGATGTGGTTTACTTAGAAGAGGGTGAAATTGCTCGTGTAAATAGCGGAGAATCTTTAGAGATTAAAACTATTGCAAACGAAAGCAAAATGCCTTATATACATGAGTTAGCAATGAGTTTAGATACTATTGAAAAAGATGGTTTCCCTCATTTTATGCTTAAAGAGATTTACGAGCAACCTAAAAGTATCCGTGATACTATGAGGGGGAGAATTAACCCTGATAATAAAGAGGTAAAA
>Ga0233426_10000631_pt1 | contig 36719 bp, 29 predicted proteins | sample SI_118_April2016_6_FD_179875 | JGI IMG/M metagenome (GOLD analysis project Ga0233426, IMG submission 179875) | Seawater microbial communities from Saanich Inlet, British Columbia, Canada - SI_118_April2016_10_MG | ecosystem: Environmental > Aquatic > Marine > Inlet | place: Canada: British... | reverse complement strand
CATTATGATGCCCCTAATGACAGAAGTTCACATAACGATTTCGTACCTACTTTAGGTGGTGTATCTTTCTTTATCTCCTTAGTTGTATTCTTTTTCTTCTCAAATTTTTATAACATTAACGATACGAGTCTAAGTATCCTATTAGCCATCACCATTATGTTTTTTGTGGGGTTATCAGATGACTTAAAAGATTTATCTCCAAAAGTTAAATTTCTTGGTCAGGTATTAGCATTGAGTGTTTTAGTTATCCAATCCGATTACAGAATTCTTTCTTTTCATGGGTTTTTAGGAATCTATGAGCTCAATATGTTTTTTTCAGTATTTATTTCTATGTTTCTAATTTTAGCATTTATTAATGCGTTTAATTTAATAGATGGTATAGATGGAATGTCTTCAATCACAGGTATTGTGATTTCAGCTTGTTTTGGATTCCTTTTTTACAAACTACAGCTTTTCTTCTTTATGTTTATTTCATTTGCTTTAATAAGCATGTTACTGGCATTCTTACGCTATAATTTTTCTTCTCGAAAGAAAATATTTATGGGAGATACAGGTTCTCTTGTTATTGGTTTAGTTTTAGGGCTCCTAACCTTAAAATTATTGACATTAGAATTTGAAACATTTACGTTGCTTTCTATCCACAGAAACGAATTACCGTTCTTGCTTTTAATCATTTTAATTGTTCCTGCTTTTGATTTGTGTAGAGTCACGTTTATAAGATTTAAAAAAAGAGTTTCTATTTTTTCTCCAGATAGAAACCATATTCATCATTTATTAATTGATTCGGGTTTATCTCACAAAAAAGCATCACTTTTATCTGGGTTTACCAATTTATTCTTTGCAGTTGCAATGTATTTATCAATACAGTATCTTGGGTTATTATACTCCTTTTTATTTTTAATTGTTTTTATTTTAGCTTGTTTTACACTTTTTTTCTCAATTACCAATAACAGAGAAAATCTTCGTAAAAAGGTCAAGTTAAGGCACATACTACAAAATATTGCCAACTTTTTTTAACATACTTGTTTAAATATTCTTTAAAGAATTTAAGATAATTCACAATAACTTTTTAAACGAAAACGATTGAGTTTTTGGTTACTATTGTGTAACCAAAAGGGTTGTAATATATTTGAAAAACCTATAAAAACAACAGATGATATTAATTGCTGATGGTGGTTCAACAAAAGCTGATTGGATTGCACTGGATACCAACAAAAATGAACTTTTTAGAGTAAGAACTTTGGGCTTAAATCCAGCAGTAATTTCTTCAGAAGAATTAACCAATAGAATTGTGAATATGTTTCAACTCATTAATGTTAAAGATGAGGTGAGTCAAGTTTATTTTTATGGTGCTGGTTGTGGAACTCCTAATGCATGTGCTGTTTTAAAAGATGTAATGCAAGCCATCTTTACAAATGCCTCTATAGCTGTTGAAGAGGACATGTTAGCTGCTGTATACGCAGCCTCAGGAAAAAAACCTGCTTTAGTTTGTATTTTAGGAACAGGGTCTAATAGTTGTTATTATGATGGTCAAAATATGCAAATGCAAGTGCCTTCTCTAGGGTATGTTTTAATGGATGAAGCCAGTGGTAATTATTTTGGTAAAAGATTAATTAGAGACTATTTTTATGGAATGATGCCTAAATATATGGTGGACAGATTTGAAGCTGATTATGTTCTTGATGCAGACACTATTAAGACAAACATATATAGAGCGCCAAACCCTAATATGTATTTAGCTTCTTTTGCAAAGTTTATGTTTGATTTTAAAGATGAGAAATATGTTAGAAGATTAATGAAAAAGGGATTTGAAAAATTCTTCAAGTATAGAATCTTACCGTATAACCCATCCGAGGACATGCCCATTTATTTTATAGGCTCTATTGCGCATTACTTTAAAGAAATATTAGATGATGTTGCCGAAAAGAATGGGCTTAAAATATCAGGGGTTATTCAAAGACCCATAGATAATTTACTAGAATACCATAAACAGCATATTAATTAATATACTCTAAAAGTTGTTCAAGAAACATCCCTCTTGATCCTTTAATGAGTATATAACTTTTTTCTAAAGGAGTAGCAGTCATAGCTTCTTTCAAAGAGGCAACTGTCAAGTATTTTTCTACTGCCGAGGTTTTACTGTAATGTTCACCAACAAAAACACATCGGTTAAAGCCTAGTCTATTACAAAGATTAACGATATTTTGATGTTCATGTTCAGTATCTTCTCCTAATTCAAACATATCACCCAAAATCACAATTTTATTTTTATGATCAATGTCATTAAAATTCTCTAGCGCTAAACGCGTACTTGAAGGGTTTGCATTGTAGGCGTCCATTACAATTGTATTACTTTTCTTTTCTATAACCTGAGACCTATTATTTGTTGGTTTGTAATTACTGATCCCTGTAATTATATTTTTTTTAGAGATCTTATGGTATTCTCCAATTGAAATGGCAGCCTTAAGGTTATTTAAATTATAGATTCCAATGAGTTGTGTATCTATAATTTGATTTTTATAGTTTAGAGATATATAGGGTTGGCTAGAGGAGATGCTAATAGAAGAGTCTAATGAAATTCTCTCCATAGTGTTGGTCAATTCTAATTGTTTGGCATCATTAGCATCTACAAAAGCTATTTTATTATTACTTTTAAGGTAGGTATACAATTCTGATTTTCCTTTAATCACTCCTTCAATTCCTCCAAAACCCTCTAGATGTGCTTTACCAAAATTTGTAATATAACCAACATCAGGCTCACAAATAGAACATAAGAATTCTATCTCTTTTTGATGATTTGCACCCATTTCTACAATTCCAATCTCAGTCTCATTGGTAAATGATAAAAGTGTTAACGGTACGCCAATATGATTATTTAGATTCCCTTTTGTTGCTCCAGTATTAAATTGAGTTTTTAAAACAGCATGAATGAGTTCTTTTGTTGTAGTTTTTCCATTGCTACCAGTAATACCTAGAATAGGAATATTAAGTTGTCTACGATGATAATTTGCTAGTTTCTGAAGGGTTTCTAAAACATTGTTTACTAAAATAGTTTTTCCTTTAATTTGATAATTAATATCATCAATTACAGCATATTTAGCACCTTTTTGAATGGCTTTTTCTGCAAATTTATTTCCATTAAAATGATCACCTTGAAGCGAAAAGAAAATAGAATCTCTCTTAATAGCTCTGGTATCAGTGGTGATAAGATAGTTACTTGAATAAATTTGATATAACGCTTCAATATTCATGCTTAAATATAAAAAAAAATCCTCATTGAGTAGAATTCAATGAGGATTTATAATTTTTTGTGTTGATTTATCTTGATGGGTTTCTTGCGGTTCTTTTTCCACTATTTAGGTTACCCATAACATCTGTTGCACATCTAAAACCAATGTAATTTGTAGACATATACTCAGGTAAATATCTTCTTTGAGCTGGATCTAACCAATACTCTCTGTCTTGCCAAGACCCTCCTTTATGAACTCTAGTTTTATTACTAATTAAGGTAGTTCTCTTTTTGATATCGTATTTATCAAGTTTACCTGTATTTTCGTCTTTAGCATTGATTGGAGAATTATACATTCTTGATTTGTTGGTAAATTGATCATCCTCTAAATCAAATAAACGATTTGATAATTTATCACCATCATTCTTATCTGTATTATCAGAAACAGAATAGTTGGTTCTCATGAAGACATCATTCATCGTCACAGGTACGTATTTAATTTCACCAGGTAAGTTAGAAACTACCACTTTTCCATTAGGTAATGTATCATAAGAAACCATTGCTTGATTAGATTCACCAATAATTACTACTTGACCAGTTGAATCTATTAATTTTTTTCTGAAGTTATTACCTCTATAGAAATTAAAATCATTGGCCTCACTGTCTATGATAGGTCGGTATACATCAGCAACCCATTCTGCCACGTTTCCAGACATGTCATAAAGGCCATATCCATTAGGTGGATAAGATCTTACAGAAATAGGTATGTCTGATCCATCTTCAGACCATCCAGATAAACCACTGTAGTTTCCTTTACTTTGTTTAAAGTTTGCTAATTGACTTCCTTTGTATCGGTTTGATTTCTCTCTAGTATACTTACCATCCCAAGCAAATTTCTTTCTCCCTCTAATGTTATTGTATTCTCTGTTTTCAGTATTTGCTTTAGCAGCGTATTCCCATTCAACTTCAGTAGGCAATCTGAATTTTTGTGATAAAATTCCATCAATAGAAGTTACTTGTCTTCCAGTAAATGCTCCTTTTTCTGGTCTCGGTGCTCCTCTCTTTCTTAATTTATTATCAGGTAAACCTCTTTTATATACAGTAGAATCACCATCAAATAATTTATAAGGGTTTTCTAAATATAAATCGGTGTCAAAAAAGTTTCGTATGGTATCATTTGCTAATACATTAGATAAAACCCCCTTGTCTATTAAGTTTTTAAGATTTACAGCACTTGTTCTCCACTTACAATATTGAACAGCTTGCAACCAACTCACACCTACAACAGGATAATCAGAATATGCAGGATGTCTCAGATAACTTTCAGATAAGAGTTCGGTATTTCCTAAACTGCTTCTCCAAACAAGCGTATCAGGTAGTGCTGAAGCATAAATATTTTTATATTTTTCTTCTTCTGGAGGAAATACTTCTTTAGTTACCTGAAGGTATAATAAATACTCAGAGTTCGTTACTTCCGTTTCGTCCAAATAAAATGATCGTACGTGCATTTTTTGAGGTGTAGTATTCCAATCGAACATTACATCGTCTTGCACTTGCCCCATAACAAATGTACCTCCTTCAATTCCAACCATTCCATCAGGTGTTTTCTGACCTTGAAATGAAGTTCCTTTGATATAACTACCAAATTTAGGGTCGTTAAAATTCCAACCTGTTAACGAAGATGTACTTTTATTGGTTGAATTACAATTGTATAGTAAAATACTACTGAGTAAAAGAAGGGTTATTCTAGAATAGTTCTTCATATATAATATCAAATATTAGGATTCTAAATTTTTTTTGGCAATTTACAATAAAATTATTTTCATACAAGATGTTTTATAAATTTATATGATTGTAAATTGTTAATGTTATAAAGATAACGCAACACTTTTTCTTATATTATGATTTAACAATTTTTAACACAAAATATATCCATATTATTTGCGTTCTTTGAAGAATGATTGCATTGAAAAAACATATAATTTTAAAGATTTTATTCATTTTATGTTCCGTTGTAGGTTACGGACAAGTTACAAACTCAGTATTAGCCAATGGGAATTGGTATAAGTTTGCAATAGACACTACAGGAATTTTTAAAATTGATAAATCTTTTTTACAACAGCTAGGAATTTCAACAAATAACTTAAATCCAAAAAAAATTCATATTTATGGAAACGGAGGTCAATTACTGCCCGAATTTAATGGAGATTTTAGATATGATGATTTGCAAGAGAATGCTATATTCATTGTAGGTGAAGAAGATAATTCTTTTGATTCTAATGATTACATTCTATTTTATGCCAAAGGACCCCACAGCTGGGAAGTAAATCCCGCTCAAGGAACGGTTAATCATATACAAAACATATACTCAGACAAATCTTATTATTTTATGACCATCAATGAAGATGATGGAAAGAGAATACAAAGTTCTTCTCCAGTTGTGGGTTCTGCTAGTACTCAGATTACTACATTTAATGATTATGTTTTTTATGAAAAAGAAACCACTAATCTTTTTGCAGCTGGCAAAAAATGGCTTGGAGAAGATTTTAGTGTAGATAATGAGTTATCACTTGAAATACCATTCCCAAATATAGTGATAACTGAGCCCGTAAATATAAAAGTTAGAGCAGTGGCTGTATCTGAATTAACTTCTTCAATGCAAGTTAAGGTAAACTCTCAAGATCTTTTTAATTTAAATTTTAGTACAGGTGTAACTTCAGGTTCTGGTAATCGAGCATCTGATAGATCGCAAAGCGCTAATCGCTCAATCTCAACGCCTACTATTGATTTTAATTTAAATTACAATAACGGGGGCAATCCATCGGCTAGAGCTTATCTAGATTATATTGAAGTTTCAGGAAAAAAACAGTTGATAGTAGATGATTTCCAGTTTTCTTTTCGAAGCTTTGAGGCCACTAATACAAATGGTGTAGTTGAATATCAGATTCAAAATTCACAAAATATATCTCAAATCTGGAATGTAACTGATCCAATTAATGCAACCAATATAATTAATGAATCAGCTACTGGAAGTTTTACTTTTAATGAAAGTTCTGGAGTGTTGCAAGAATATATTGTACTGCATCAAGATGATTATTACACCCCAGAAATCCTTTCTAATGCTAAAATTAAAAATCAAAATGTACATGCAATAAAAGATATCAACTACCTACTAATTACCACTAATGAATTTGAAGAACAAGCTCAGAGAATTGCAGACTATCACATAGAAAACTCTGGATTAACAGCAAAAGTTGTCAATTTAGATGAGATTTATAATGAATTTTCCTCTGGCAGTAGAGATATTACAGGAATTAGAGATTTTATCAAACATGTTTATGAATTAAATTCAACACCTGATGATCAATTGAAATATGTTTGTTTTTTCGGAGATGCATCCTATGATTATAAAGATAGAATTATTGGAAACAATAATATTGTTCCGGTGTATTTGGCAGATGATAGTTATGATTTAGCGAATTCATATGTTACAGATGATTTTTTTGGGATGCTAGAAGATTCAGAAGGATTAATGTTTCCATCGCATACTGTGGAAATTGCAACGGGAAGAATTCCGGTTTCAACTCAGCAACAAGCCAAAGATGTAGTTGATAAAATTTTAAGAGATTATAATGTTGATTCTTTTGGAGATTGGAGAAATACAATCACCTTAGTAGCCGATGATATTGATGCTCCATCTGATGAAACAATTCAAACAGGAGTGGAGACTATTGCTGATGATATTAAAGCCAATAAGCCAATTTTTAATATCAATAAAATTTATGCAGATGCATATGTACAACAAAATTCTTCAGGAGGAGAACGCTATCCAGATGTTAAGGAGGCAATTACTAGAGCCATAGAATCAGGTACACTAGTTTTTGATTATTTTGGTCATGGTGGTGAAGATGGTTTTGCAGCAGAACGATTTTTAGATATCCCACAAATTAAAGGGTTCAAAAATGAAAACACATTACCACTTTTTATAACCATCACATGTGAGTTTTCAAGATTTGATAACCCGATAAGAATTTCAGCTGGTGAAAACATTTTTTGGAATTCAACTGGGGGAGCGACTTCCATGATCTCAACCACTAGACTAGTTTTTATCAGTGTTGGTCAAGCATTTAATAAAAGATTAATTGCTACTTTATTAGAATTTAATGATGAAGATTTAACCATTTCAGAATCTTTGGCGAAAACAAAAAATAATTACACACAGAGTCAAAAGTTTTTCATTTATTATTTTGGTGATCCTGTAAAAAAATTAGCAATTCCTAAACCAAATATTATAATTAATAAAATGAATGGTGAAGACATCACCCAATCAATAGATACGCTAAAGGCTTTATCTAAAGTTAGTTTTGAGGGAGTTGTTACTGATAATCTCAATGCTGTATTAACCGATTTTAACGGAAGTTTATCTACAACTGTATATGACAAACCAATTGATAAATCAACATTAGATAATGATAATTCTGGGAATGTAGAAATTTTTGATTCTCAAGAAAGTAAATTATTTAGAGGTTTGGCAACTGTAGAAAATGGAAATTTCAACTTCGAATTTATTGTGCCAAGAGATGTGAAAATTGCTTATGGAAAAGGGAAGCTAAGTTTTTATGCTACTAATGAAATACTTGATAAATCAGGTTATAATGCCGATGTAATTGTAGGCGGTATTAATGAGAATGCTCCAGAAGATACAGTTGGTCCTGAAATTCAATTATTTATGAATGATGAGTCTTTTTTAGATGGCGCGAATACAAATGCATCACCAAATTTAATTGCAAAATTATTTGACTTAAGTGGAATTAACACCTCTGTTACTGCTGTAGATCATGATATTGTTGGAATTTTAGATGGAGATGAGTCTAATCCAATAATTCTAAATGACTTTTATCAAACAGAATTAGATGACTTTACTCGGGGTAAGGTAGTTTATCGACTACGAAATTTATCTGTAGGTCCTCATACCCTTAAACTTAAGGCTTGGGATACCTACAACAATTCTTCAGAAGCAATGCTGAATTTTGTAGTTGTTAGTGATAATAGTGTAACCTTAGATAATGTTTTAAATTATCCTAATCCATTTGTAAATTATACCGAGTTTTGGTTTAACCACAATAAACCCAACGAACCTCTTGAAGTTCAGGTTCAAATTTTTACAGTTTCAGGAAAATTAGTAAAAACTATTAATCAGTTGGTTCAAACAACAGGTAATTTATCTAGAAATATTTCATGGAATGGTTTAGACGATTTTGGAAATAAGTTAGGAAAAGGAGTATATATTTATAAATTAAAAGTAACATCAACAACAAGTAATATATCGTCAGAAAAGTATGAAAAGCTAGTCATATTATAATTTATTACGATATTTACGTTTTAATAAGAAAAGTAAATCAAAGACATGAGGAAAATAGGGATAGTATTAATTATTTGTATTTTAAGTAATATTGGAGTTTCAGCACAAAACGGAGGCATTACAACAGCAACACCATTTTTATTAATTATACCTGATGCTAGGGCAGGAGCAATGGGTGATGTTGGGGTATCTACATCAGCAGATGCAAGCTCTCTGTTTCACAATCCATCTAAAATTGCATTTAGTGGGCAAGAAGTGATGATCGGAATCAATTACTCTCCATGGTTAAGAAATTTAACTGATGATATTTTTATTGGGAGTGCCTCATACATCAAAAGAATTAATGAAAACGCTTCATGGGGAACCGAATTTAGATATTTTTCTTTGGGTCAAGTAGATTTAACTGATAATGTTGGAAATCCAACAGGTACTATTAACCCGAATGAATTTGCACTTTCAGGAACTTATGCATTAAAATTGAGTGAAACGTTTTCTATGGGGGTTAGTGGTCGTTACTTTAGATCTAATTTAGCCTTCACAGGAACAAATTCAACGCTACAACCTATTAACTCGTTTGCTGTAGATGTTTCTGGTTATTATCAATCCTACGAGAAAAATTATGGAAATTTTGATGGACGTTATAGAATTGGTTTTAATATTGCTAATATTGGTCCAAAAGTATCTTATGTTCCCGGAGAAGAGGATTTTATTCCAGCAAATTTAAAATTTGGTGGTGGATTTGACTTTATTTTAGATGCATATAATACCTTAAGTATAAACACAGAGTTTACAAAACTTTTAGTCCCATCTCCACAAGAAGATGGTTCTGATCAAGAAAAAGGATTTATATCAGGTATTTTTAGCTCATTTGGTGATGCAGAGGGAGGTTTTAGTGAAGAGTTAGAAGAAGTTACTTATGCTCTAGGTGCAGAATATCTTTATAATGATGCCTTTGCCCTACGTTTAGGATACTTTCATGAAAGTGAAAATAAAGGAAATAGAAAATTTTTTACTATGGGAGCTGGATTTAAAACGAATGCTTTGAATGTAGACTTATCGTATTTAATTAATTCTTCTGATGTAAATAATCCATTAGAAAACTCGCTTCGTTTTTCTTTATCCTTTGATTTAGGAGAAATCTATTATGATTATTAAGATCAATCCATTCTTAATATAACATATAATTTATGAAGGAAATTAATACAGGAACTTCGGCTTTTCTATTTCAAGATATTAATGAGTTATCTGATGTTGACAAAAATTTAATGCAAGCCGCTATAAAGGCTTCAAGGAATGCCTATGCTCCTTACTCTGGGTTCAGCGTTGGTGCAGCACTTCTAATGGAGGATGACTCTATCATCATAGGAAATAATCAAGAAAATGCAGCTTACCCCTCTGGCATGTGTGCTGAGCGCGTGGCGATTTGGAAAGCAGGTTCTTCATATCCAAATAAAAAAGTGAAAAAAATAGCGATTACTGCAGTTTCTTCTAATAAAAAATTAGACAAACCAGTGGGTCCCTGTGGAGCATGTAGACAAACCTTACTGGAGTATGAAGTTAATCAAAAAGAGGATATGGAAATTTTGTTTATGGGTGAAATAGGTAACGTTGTGAAAGCTAATTCTATTGCATCCTTATTGCCTTTTTCATTTGATAGTTCATATCTGTAATTTTAGAATAAAATAGAGTAGTGATGTTTGAACATCGTAAAAACTACTCCAATTAAAAGTTATAAGCAATTAATAATTAGTTTCTTTGTATTTGAAATAATTTAAACTTCATGATATCTTCAACCATAACAGGAACTGGATCTTATATTCCAGAAATTAAAAAAGAAAATAAACAGTTTTTAGAAAATTTTTTCTTGAATGCTGATGGTACAGAAATACCAAATGAAAACGAAGTTATTATTGAAAAATTTAAAGCCATCACAGGAATCGTTGAAAGAAGATATGCACCATCTAAATACAATACCTCAGACTTAGGTTTTTTCGCAGCTCAAAAAGCGATTGAAGATGCAGCTATTAATCCTGAGGAATTAGATTATATTATTTTGGCTCATAATTTTGGAGATGTTAAATCTACAGCGATACAAAGTGATTTATTACCAAGTTTAGCCACAAGAGTAAAGTATAGGTTGGGTATTAAAAACCCTAATTGTGTTGCTTATGATATTTTATTTGGTTGTCCTGGTTGGGTAGAAGGTGTTATTCAGGCTCAAGCATTCATAAAGGCAGGAATTGCCAGCAAAGTATTAGTTATTGGAGCAGAAACTTTATCTAGGGTAGTAGACAAATACGATAGAGATTCAATGATTTATAGTGATGGAGCAGGAGCATGTATCGTTGAAAAAAACAATGGCCAAGATGCTGGAATTTTAAGTCATGCTTCACAAACTTTTAGTGAAGAAGAGGCCTATCATTTGTTTTTTGGAAAATCATATCAAACTCAAGAAGATCCTGATGTTCGTTACATAAAAATGCATGGAAGAAAGATTTATGAATTTGCTTTAAATCATGTACCTGCGGCTATGAAAACGGCTCTGGATAAAACTGGAATTGATATTAGTGATGTTAAGAAAATATTTATACATCAAGCTAATGAAAAGATGGATGAAGCCATCATTAAACGTTTTTTCAGGTTGTATAAAACACCAGTGCCTGAGGGAGTTATGCCAATGAGTATTCATAAATTAGGAAATAGTTCTGTGGCCACTGTACCTACATTATTAGATTTAGTAATAAAAGGTAATCTAGAAAACCAATCTATTGAAAAAGGTGATATCATCATTTTGGCATCAGTTGGAGCTGGTATGAACATAAATGCAATAGTGTATCGGTATTAATTTGTGAAATTTTATAAACACAAAGCTTTTATTTATAAATTGAAGTACTATTTTTGCACATGCAACAACACCAGGTACTTATTTTAGATTTTGGATCGCAATACACTCAATTAATTGCGAGAAGAGTAAGAGAGTTGAATATTTATTGTGAAATTCACCCTTACAACAAACAACCCGCAAACGCTAGTGAATTCAAAGCAGTTATCTTATCAGGAAGTCCATCTTCTGTTAGATCTGATCAAGCACCTCATCCTGATTTGTCAGAAATTAGAGGAAAAAAACCAATGCTAGCGGTTTGTTATGGAGCACAATATTTAGCACATTTTTCTGGAGGTGAAGTAGCACCCTCAAATACAAGAGAATATGGAAGAGCCAATTTGTCTTTTATCAAAGACAATGAAATATTTTTCTCTGAAATCTCTGAAGGAAGTCAAGTTTGGATGAGCCATTCAGACACAATTAAAACATTACCAACAAATGCAGTTCATTTGGCAAGTACGTCAGATGTAAAGAATGCAGCTTTTAGAATTGATGGTGAAGATACTTTTGCAATTCAGTTTCACCCTGAGGTCTATCATTCTTCTGATGGTAAGCAATTACTTGAAAACTTTTTAGTAAAAATTGCAGGTGTAGCACAAACTTGGACTCCAAATTCATTTGTAGAAACAACAGTAGCCAAAATAAAGGAAACAGTAGGAGACGATAAGGTGGTTTTAGGATTATCAGGTGGTGTAGATTCCTCTGTAGCAGCAGTTTTATTACACAAAGCCATTGGTAAAAATCTGTATTGTATTTTTGTGAATAATGGATTATTGAGAAAAAATGAGTTTGAAAGTGTACTCAATCAATACGAAGGCATGGGATTAAACGTTAAAGGTGTAGATGCATCGGCACGTTTTTTGACTGCTTTAAAAGGATTATCTGATCCAGAGAAAAAAAGGAAAGCTATTGGAAATGCCTTTATTGAAGTTTTTGATGATGAAGCTCATAAAATAGAAAATGTAAAATGGTTAGCGCAAGGAACTATTTATCCAGATGTTATAGAATCAGTATCTGTAAATGGAGGTCCATCAGCAACCATTAAAAGCCATCATAATGTAGGAGGGTTGCCAGATTTTATGAAATTAAAAATTGTGGAACCTTTGCGAATGATTTTTAAAGATGAGGTAAGAAGAGTAGGAGCTTCTATGGGAATTGATCCTGAGTTATTGGGAAGACACCCTTTTCCTGGTCCAGGATTAGCGATTAGAATATTGGGAGACATCACCCCAGAAAAAGTAGCTATTCTTCAAGAGGTTGACGCTATTTTTATTGATGGATTAAAAGAGAGTGGTTTATATGATAAAGTATGGCAAGCTGGCGCAATATTATTACCTGTAAATTCTGTTGGGGTTATGGGAGACGAGAGAACTTATGAAAAAGTAGTTGCGTTAAGAGCTGTAGAAAGTACTGATGGGATGACAGCTGATTGGGTTAATTTACCCTATGAATTTTTACAAAAGACATCAAATCAGATTATAAATAAAGTAAAAGGTGTGAACAGAGTAGTTTATGACATCAGTTCAAAACCACCAGCAACAATTGAATGGGAGTAAACTTATGAGAAAATTTAAAATCTTAATTATCTTATTTTTTGTTGTGATTGCATCTTCTTGTGGTCAACAAAAAAAATATATTTCCTATACCGTCAAAAAAGGTGAAACCATAAAAGGCATTGCAAAACGTTTAGGAATTAAAACTAAAGATTTACTAATTTTAAACCCAGATATAGGCAGAAAACCAGTTCCTGAAACATTAATTATTATTCCTAATAACGAGTATCAGCAAATTGAGGAGACTGCCATTCCTGTTGAAAATAATAATTCAATAATCGTTTCAGAAGAGATACCTAACGAAGAAGAAGAAATAATAAACGATTTTATTCTTCATAAAGTTGAAAAGGGCGATACTTTTTATAATTTAACTAGGGCTTACAATGTTTCAAAAGATCAATTAAACCAATTAAACCCCTCAATAGATTCGCTTGGGCTCCAATTGGATATGTTATTAAAAATAAAACCAATTGAGGATGAAGATTTACTTGTATTGTATAGAGATACTATCCAAGAAAACGCCGTTGTTAAATTAGCTATGATGCTTCCTTTTAGAGCTATTGAATATGATACCATAGATGCTAAAGATATTTTCAAAACAAATAGGTTAGTTAATATTACTACAGATATTTATTTGGGTGCTTCTGTAGCCATAGATTCACTTAAAAAACTTGGAATAGATATAGAACTTTCTGTTTTTGATACTGGAAGAAAAGACACTAAATTAGATTCAATATTAGCGGTTACAGATTTTGATAATATTGATGCAATTATAGGTCCATTATATTCTGAAGAAGTTCCCAAGGTTGCCAATAGATCAGGTATTCCTGTTGTTTTTCCAGTGTATTCAAAAAATCAAACTCGTTTTTCTTCTTCAAAAATAATTAAAACTTTTGCAGATAGAGAGGTTCATCAAAAAGCTCTAATAGATCATGTTCTTGCAAATTATGCAAATGAAAATATTTTAATTATTGGTGACAGTTCAGCCACTTCCATTCGAAATAGTGATTTAATTAAATCCAAACTATTACAACATGATTCTATTAACGAGGCGCTAATCATATATCCTAACCAAGGATACATTAGGAAAGATTATGTTATTAATGCTTTAAAACCTGATGTTGGAAATTGGGTGATTTTAGCTACTGATAAACGCGTTATTTCATCAGATGTAATTAATAGTTTGATCAGTCTGCCAGTTGAAGAACCTGAGGAAGAAGAGGATGAAGAAGATGAAAAAAATGATAAAGAAAGTGACGAGCCTGAAATGCAAATCCTGCCAGAGGACACAGTGATAAAAGTTTTTGGAATTTTTAAATCTTCTCAATTTGATAAAATAGATAATAATAAATTGGCTAAGCTGGGTTTTACATATACCAGTGATACTTTTACTGATAAAAATTCACCTGAGATTCAACTGTTTCACAGTCAGTATTTGAAGAAAAATTATGCCTATCCATCTTATTACGCTACTAGGGGTTTTGATATTCTATTCGATATTGGAATTCGACTAGCCTCCGGAAAAAAACTAAAAGAGACTTTTAAGGATGGTATATCCTTCAGATTAGAGAGTAAGTTTGAGTATAGCAAGAGTTTATTTAATACTTCCTCTAATAAAGGTATTTATATCATTGAGTATAATCCAGATTTAACTTTAACAAGAATCAAATAATTTAAATTCTAATGTAAAAAAAACTCCTGAAGATTCAGGAGTTTAAATTTAGTGAAGATTAAATTTTCTTCATCTGTTGTTTCATCATTTGCATTTGCTCTTTCAGCATGCCGTGTTTGTCAAGTTTCTTTGCTTCAGCCATTAGTGTAGTTGCCTCACGCTTTCTTCTTTTTGTCATAGCAATGCCCGCTAATTGTAATTTTGCCATTGCCAAATCATGGTCCATAGCCAAACCTAATCTTACAGCTTTTCTTAAATACTTTTCAGCTTGCGTCATATTTGTTTGAGAGAGCATGATTCCGTGTAAGTAATTGTAGTAGCCTTCTTGTTTTTGTGTGAGTGCAGTACTTGGGTTCTTTATATAAGTCAACCACTTTTGTGCAGCTGGGAAATTTTGTTTTCTTAATTGTAAAAATGATAGTAAAATAAATTCATTTTTAAAATATAATAAGATAAACATTCCTGTTAGGAATAAAATAGCAATTCCGTTGCCAATATGACCTTGCCAAAATTCTAGGACAGACCAAACTATGGTTAAAAAGGCTAAAGCTAATTTTATATTTTTATGAAACATATATTCTTTTTTTGTGAGTACTAAAGTACACTATTCTTTTATTTTTTGTAAAACTTTCTATGTTTAAACCATGCAAATACTCCCAATATACCAATGAAGCTTACAGAATAAAATACTGAATTAGGTGTAATTACTTGATCGCCACTTGCATAGGAATGCAATCCAGATAAATAGAAATTTACTCCAAAGTAGGTCATCATTATAGCTCCATAAGCTAAAATTGACCAAAGATTAAAAGTATATCTGCTCCTTAAACCAGGTATCAATCTCATGTGTAATACAAACGCATATACCATAATGGACACTAATGCCCAAGTTTCTTTTGGATCCCATCCCCAATAGCGTCCCCAACTTTCATTTGCCCACATACCTCCAAGGAAATTTCCTATGGTTAACATAATTAAACCGATAGTAATTGCCATTTCGTTTATGGTGGTAATTTCTTTAATATTCAAATCCATTTTTTTCTTATTCTTTTCAGTAGTGAAAATAGTTAAGAATAAAGCTACAATTCCTAATATCATTCCTAAAGAAAATGGACCATAGCTTGCAACAATAATAGAAACATGAACTAACAACCACCAAGAATTTAATACGGGTTGAAGATTTGCAATTTCTGGATCTAACCAGTTTTGATGTGCGAATGCTAAAATAACAGCAGTTAAGAAAGTAGTTGCTGCAATAGTTAATGATGATTTTCTTCCAAAGGCTAGACCAAATAGCATAGTAGCCCAAGCAACATAAATAATAGACTCGTAAGCATTACTCCATGGAGCATTTCCACTAATATACCAGCGACTTATCAACCCTAATACATGCAAACCAAATAAAAGAATGGTTATTCCAATCAAAAATTTCACAACCTGTCCAATCCATTTTTTGTCATTAAAAATTTGAAGAATCACAAAGAAGATTAGAAAAACACTTGTAAACCCATAATACTTCGCTAATCTCTTAAAAATCTGCAATTTATTATAGGTGATTTCTAAATCTATCTTTTTCTTATTAGGATATACATCCTTACCATAATTTTGTTGGAATTTTTTTATTCCTGTGAGTAGTTTATTAGCCTCTGTATAATTATTAGTTCTTTTTGCATCTTGTAATAACCGAATATAAATGGGTAAAGATTGTCTAACAAATAAAGAATCTTTTCCGATGTAGTTAGCTCTAGATCCCTCAGGGTAGGAAACCCATTTATTATTTTCATCATTTAATTTAGGATATATTCGTAACACACTTAGACTTAGTGCTTGAGAAAATAAATAGATTCTTCTATCAATTTTAATGACATCTTTTTCAAATTTGTTTTGAACATTTTTTTTCTGCGCCTCTAAAACATATTCACTAATTTTTGATTCAGTACCCTCGTAAAAATCGGCAAGAGCTGCATGAGTAACATTTTTTTCAACCCCTATAATTTCTCTAATTTCGGTATTTCCTTTTTCTAGATAAATAAAAGGAACGTTAAACCAAAGCTTTGAATTTTCTATGATAGATAGAAAGACTTGGCTAGGTTCTATTCCATTAAAATCATCATTATGAAATACTTTTCGAACCAATTCAGAGGCAAAAGTATGTGCTGGTTTCATACGTCCACCAATATCTTGAATAATTAGTGTATTAAATTCTTCAGCGTGTTTTAATTCTACTAAGTTTCCTAAAAGCACTGAATCAATTTGTTGATCAGTAATTTTAGTTAAATGATTTTTTTGAGTTTGAGCAATTCCATTAATACTTATAAAAAGTCCAATAAATAGCGTAAGCGCTGCTTTTTTCTTTTTAATTTTTTTCAATGTTTTCTTTAAGCTATCAAACCGTGTTCCTGGGGCAAAGAGAATAGAAATCATTCCAATGTATAATAAAGAATAACCAATATAGCTGATTAGAGTTCCCCAAAAATCATGATTGACAGAAAGATGAGTTTGTTCTACTTCACCAGAGAGATCATAACTGGCTTGAAAAAACTTGAAGCCTTTGTGATCTAATATGTGATTCATATAAATTTTATAATCAAATGTTTCATCAGTATCTATTAAAGTTACTTCACTAGCAAAAGCGGATGCACTCTCTGATCCTGGATATTTTTCTAATTGAAAATCATTTAGTTTAATCTCAAAAGGTGTTTTTAGCATTTGAGGGCCGTAATCTATTCTGAAATTTAATCCATTCAAAGAAAATTGAGTAGGTCTTTGAGGAGCATATTTACCACCATATATTTCAATTTTTTTGGTTTCTTCGTCTACAGTTATATCTAATAGTAATGCATCTAGTTTTGTGTCATCTTTTTTAGCACCCCTTACTGTTTTTAACTCTCCTTTCTTGATAGGCTCAGGAATTACAAATGGTAGTTCACCAATTCTATATAAAGACCTGAGTTGAAAATCTTGAATACTGTCTTTAACAATTGTTCCCTCAGCTCTATCGGCCATGCGCATCCAACTCCCATCGTTTAACGTCTGAATTTTTAAAATACCATCTTCTCTAAACAAGTTAATGGTACCTGAATTATTAGGCGCTTCAAAACCTACCAATACACCATGAATATTTTGTAATTCTCCCTTTTTTATGTAATGCTCATGTCTAGATCCACTGCTAGATTCAACTATAAATAAAAATTCTTCTCCAGTTTCATTCTCTGAAAATTTTTCTTCTGCCCATGGAATGTATTTTGATAATTTAACAGAGAAAACCTGATCTTTAAATTCTTCATCTAAACTCCAGCTATTATCTCCCTTGGCTGAGAATAGGGTAGATTTATGAAATGTTTTTTGTACTTCATTATTGTCTACTACTAAATTTACATAAGTGGTTTCAGATAGGAATTCTTGTGTAGTTTCTCCCTCATTGATAAGCATTAAGCCTTCATATCCTATATACCTTGTAATACCTGCTCCAATTAAAATTAGCAGAAATGATACATGAAATAGTAAGACAGGCCATTTTTCTTTTCTTAACAATCGATATCGAAAAATATTACCAAAAAAATTGATAACGAAAAACACCATAATGGCTTCAAACCACCAAGCATTATAAACTATAGCCTTAGCTGTTTGAGTCCCATAGTCATTTTCAATAAAAGTAGCAACTCCCATGGCTACAGAGTACACGATAAAAAGCACTGCAGTTAATCGGGTAGAGTAAAAAATATCGAATATTTTTTTCATCCTAAAAAGGCTTATAAATAAGTTGCAAATTTATGAATTATACAACAAAAATTCATTCATTTTCCTCTTTTTTAAAACTAAAAAAATGGTGTTAACTAAAGTTTAACAAGATTTTTTTTTACTAGACTTAATCAGTTTATTTTGATTGATTAGCTATGCCACTTAATTTATTAGTTTTGGTGGACCTGGTGGTATTTGAGGCTCATAAACTTTATCTCCTTTTCTTTCTAAAAATTCTTTTTTTGCACCCTCAATTAATTTAGGGTTTTTATAAAAATCTAGCATAGTCATGGCTAATGATTTTGAGGCATATATCATCCCTTTATGTCCAATAGACATTCCTGTGCACGCAACAACAGCCCAGGAATGCCAAGGACCGTCTTTTGCTGCAGTGGTTACGCCTAATCTTACTACTGGAACAATTTGACTTACATCACCCACATCAGTAGATCCTCCTTGGGCTGGAAGTGTTGGTTTTATTGGTTTTATTTTACCGTCTATTCCCTTAAGTTCTTTTCCTGTTTCTTTAAGAATTGTATTTGCATATTCAATTTCATCGCTAGAATATTCTATTTCTCCTAACATTTCGAAATTATTCTGAATAATTTTAGCACCAAATCTATTGGGTATAATCTCATAGATACCCGAAATTAGACTTAATTCATACTCTACGTTAGCCATCATTGATGCTCCCTCTGCCATTTTCTTTGCTCTTTCATACAAAATGTTGACATTCTCTTTATCATTCTCTCGAATTCTAGTCCATATTTGTGCATAGTCAGGAACTACATTAACAACATCACCTGCTTTTTCAATATCATAATGTATTCTGGCTGTTGGTCTTATATGCTCTCTATAATAGTTCAGGGATGTCGTATATAATTCCATTGCGTCAACTGCACTGTTACCATTCCATGGATCTCCAGAAGCATGAGCAGCATCACCAAAAAACTTCAATCTAAAATCGACGAGTGCTTTACTACTTTGCGTACTCGCCTCAATTTCATCTGCAGGATGCCAATCCATACAGATGTCTAAATCATCAAACAATCCCTCTCTAACCATCCAAACTTTTCCAAATATAGTTTCTTCTGCAGGTGTTCCATAGAATCTTACGGTTCCTGTTATTTTACCAGATTCGATCATTTCTTTTATGGCAATTGCAGCTCCAAGACTAGCAGTTCCAAAAAGATTATGACCACACCCATGACCAGGTGCTCCCTTTACTAATGGATCTTTTAAAGGTTGTTTTTTTTGAGATATACCTAGATTTGCATCAAATTCTCCCATGATTCCAATGATGGGTTTTCCTGAGCCATATTCAGCAATAAAAGCTGTTTCAATACCGGCAACACCTTTTTTCACAGTAAACCCATTTTCTTCTGCATAATCTGATAAATAATTTGACGATTTAAATTCTAAAAGTGCAGGTTCTGCAGCTTCCCAAATATTATCACTTATTTCAATAAGTTTATTTTTATGTTGTTCTATGGACTTGATTAATGCCTTTTTATTTTTTGACATCCCTTTTTGAGCAAAAAAATTAGTTGACACAAAAAGTATAATAACTAAAAATATATATTTTTTCATGTTAAAAGAATTGAATGTTAAGATCTTTAATTTTAACATAAATATAAATAATAACTATTACATTTATCAAAAATTGAAAATTTAATTAAAAACAAAAATTATTTTTTATGAAAAAAATCACTAGTTTATTATTTTTTGCATTTTTAGGATTGTATGTGAATTCACAAGTAATTCAAACTGCTTCTGTTGAAGGAATTACAGAATACGAACTAAAGAACGGATTAAAAGTTTTGTTATTTCCTGACAATTCATCACAAACCATCACAGTAAATATTACTTATAAAGTGGGGTCTAGGCATGAAGGCTATGGAGAAAAAGGAATGGCACATTTACTTGAGCATTTGGTTTTTAAAGGCACTCCAAATCACCCAGATATTCCAAAAGAACTGAGTTCACATGGGGCTAGACCTAATGGAACTACTTGGTATGATCGTACCAATTATTTTGAAACTTTCAACGCTACAGACGAAAATTTAGAATGGGCTCTTGATCTAGAGGCAGACCGTATGGTTAATTCTTATATAGCAAAAAAGGATTTGGAGTCAGAATTTTCTGTAGTTAGAAATGAATTTGAATCTGGAGAAAATTCTCCAACAGGTGTATTGATGCAGAAAGTAATTAGCGCCTCATTTCTATGGCATAATTATGGGAAATCAACAATTGGAAATCGTTCTGATATTGAACGTGTTCCCATACTAAACCTGAAAGCTTTTTATAAAAAGTTTTACCGTCCGGATAATGCTGTTTTAATGGTAACAGGAAAGTTTGATACGAATAAAACCTTAGCCTTGATTGAAAAGAAGTTTTCAGAAATTAAGAATCCAGATTTTCCATTAAGAGACATTCCAACTATTGAGCCCCCTCAAGATGGTGAGAAGAAAGTAACTTTAAACCGAGTAGGGGATTTACAAGTTTTATCTGCATTATATCACACACCAGCTGGATCTGATGAAGATTTCGCAGCCTTGTCTGTAGTAGAAAATGTATTAACAAATCAGCCTTCTGGGAGATTGTATAAAGCATTGGTAGATGGAAAGAAAGCCTCTAGTTTGTGGTCTTTTTCTCCTTTTACTAAAGAACCATCGTTTATGTATTTTAATGTAGATGTCCCTTCTAATAAGTCATTAAATGAGGCTGAGGAAATCTTCTTAGGTATTTTTGATGGATTGGCAGACAATCCAATTTCGGAAGCTGAATTGAAAAGAGCTAAAGCAAATTTGATGAAGCAAATGGATCAGATAAATAGAAACTCAGCCTATTTAGGAACCTATATGAGTGAATTTATTGGTGCTGGCGATTGGAGGTTATCGTTTATTCACAGAGATCGTATCGAAGCAATGACTTTAGATAAGGTCAATACGGTTTTAAAAAAGTATTTCATTAAGACAAACCGAACTATTGGAAACTTTATTCCAACTAAAGAACCTATCAGAGTTGAAATTCCTCATACAATGGATATTAATGCTTTGGTAAAAGACTATAAAGGAAAAAAAGGGTTTGAAGCTGGTGAATCTTTTGATGTTTCTTATGACAATATTCAAAAACGATTAAGTTCAGGGAACTTATCTTCTTCAGAAATTGAATATGGATTCATCAAAAAAAATAACCGAGGTAAAACAGTCATCGTATCGTTTAATTTTAGAAATGGAAATGTAAATGATTTAATGAATAAAGGAATGACTGCTGGTTATACAGCAAGAATGTTGAATAAAGGAACAAAAACCCTAAGTAGACAAGATATTCAAGATAAGTTAAGTGCATTGAAATCATCTATTAATTTTAGAGGAGCTAATGGAAGAACTTATGTAAGTATCAACTCAACAGAAGAAAACTTAGAAGAAACTTTGAAATTAATGTCTCATATGTTGAAGAATCCCACCTTCAATTCTGAGGAACTTCAAAAAATAAAAACGGAAGCTTTAGCTTACCTAGAGCAAAGTAAAACAGAACCAACTTTCTTGGCTTCTAAAAAAATAGGGCAGATTAATCAGAGATATGAAAAGGGTCATCCGTTATACAGTATGTCTATAGAAGAAGAAATTCAAGCAATTCAAAATGTAAATATAAAAGACATAAAAAAATATTATGATGACTTCTATGGAATTTCTAACAATGCAACTTTGGTAGCTGTTGGAAATATTGATGAAGATAAGTTAAAAGATTTTTTTGAGCAGGAGTTTAAGGATTTTAAATCAGATTTACCTTTTACTCCTATAAGTGATAAGTATAAGCCCTCTAAAGTTGCCAACGATCAAATTATAACTCCAGACAAAAAAAATGCTTTCACAATTGGATCTTTAGGATTTGAATTGAGCCAATACGATGATGATTATGCCGCATTAATTGTTGCTGGAAATATTTTTGGTGGTGGCTTCTTAAATTCAAGAATAGCAGACAGATTACGTCAGAAAGATGGGGTAAGTTATGGAGCGGGTGGTAGTATTTCTGTTGATGGAGAAAAAAAGGACAGGAACTCTTCTATGTTCATCTATGCAATTTATGCTCCCATAAACGCTTCCAAGGTTCAAAAAGGTTTTAAAGAAGAAATTGAACGTTTTATTAAGGAGGGTATCACAGAAGAAGAATTAAAAAATGCAGTAAACGGATGGATACAAGGACAAACAGTTTCTAGAGCTAAGGACAATGAAATCTCTAGTTTGATTAACAATAACTTGTACTTCGAGCGTGATATGAGTTTTCAAAAAAACTTGGAAGAAAAAATGAAAAAATTAACCGTAGAGGACATTAACAGAACTATTAAAAAATATTTTAAAACTTACGATAAATGGACCGTAGTAAATGCTGGAGATTTTAAGAATGAAATTAAGAAACAGACTAATCAAATAGATGATTAGTATCTATAAAGGAGGCTTTTAAGCCTCCTTTTTATTTTAAATAAAAAAAATTAATATGATGAAACGATTCTATTATTTTATAGAATCTATTAAAATAGTAACCATATCTATTGCAGCTTGTGCAATTTTAGTTCCCGGCCCAAAAACACCAACGGCTCCACAATCAAAAAGAAATTGATAATCTTGAACTGGAATTACACCTCCAACAATTACCATAATATCTTCACGCTCATATTTTTTTAACTCTGAAATTACTTGAGGTACTAAAGTTTTATGTCCTGCCGCTAATGACGAAATTCCTAAAATATGAACATCATTTTCAATAGCTTGCTTGACTGCTTCTTTTGGAGTTTGAAATAGTGGGCCAATATCTACATCAAATCCTAAATCTGCATAACCAGTAGCGACAACTTTAGCTCCTCTATCATGACCATCTTGTCCTAATTTTGCTATCATAATTCGCGGTCGCCTTCCTTCAAGTTCGGCAAACTTATCAGTAAGTTCAGCCGCTTCCTTAAATAACGTATTATTTTTTATTTCTTTACTATACACTCCTGAGATGGTTTTATGAACTGCTTTATGTCTCCCATATGCTAGCTCTAAAGCAGCTGAAATTTCCCCTAAGGTAGCTCTTTCTTGAGCAGCTTTTATGGCCAGTTCTAATAAATTTTCACTTTTAAGATTTTCTAAGTTACTTGGTTTTAAACTTAATTTGGCAGCTCTAGTAATTTCATCAAGCCGTTTTTGTACTTTTTTTGAATTTCTATTTGCTTTTATTTGAGTTAACCTTTTAACTTGAGATTTCCGAACAGCGTTATTATCTACATTAAGTATTTGAAGGGGGTCTTCTTCATTTAATTGATATTTATTCACTCCAATAATTATATCTTGACCACTATCAATTTTTGCTTGTTTTTTTGCCGCGGCTTCTTCAATTCGCATTTTAGGAATTCCCTTTTCTATTGCTTTTGTCATTCCACCCAATCCTTCAACTTCTTTAATTAAACTCCATGCTTTGTTAGCAATAGTTTCAGTAAGTTGTTCTAGTTCATAACTTCCTGCCCATGGATCTACAGTTTTTGTGATCTGAGTTTCATCTTGTAAATATAGTTGAGTATTTCGAGCTATTCTGGCAGAAAAATCTGTTGGTAACGCTATTGCTTCATCAAGGGCATTCGTATGAAGACTTTGAGTTCCTCCAAATGCAGCAGCCATAGCTTCAATGGTTGTTCTTGCAATATTGTTAAACGGATCTTGCTCTGTTAAACTCCATCCACTTGTTTGACTATGCGCTCTTAAAGCAAGTGATTTTGGATTTTTTGGATGAAATTGTTTCACAAGTTTTGCCCATAACATCCTTGCGGCTCTCATTTTTGCTATTTCTGTAAAATGATCCATACCTATACCCCAGAAAAAAGATAATCTTGGTGCAAATGAGTCTATGTTCATACCTGTTTCTATTCCCTTTTTTAGGTACTCTAATCCATTTGCTAAAGTATAGGCTAATTCAATTTCAGGAGAAGCACCAGCCTCTTGCATGTGGTACCCTGAAATTGAAATAGAATTAAACTTGGACATATTTTTACTAGTATATTCAAAAATATCTGCTATTATTTTCATTGAAGGACTAGGAGGATAGATATAAGTATTCCTAACCATGAATTCTTTTAAGATATCATTTTGTATAGTTCCAGAAAGTTCCGATTCTTTTACTCCTTGTTCCCGAGCGGCCACAATATAAAAGGCTAATATTGGTAATACCGCCCCATTCATTGTCATAGAAACAGACATTTTATCTAAAGGAATACCTTCAAATAAGAGTTTCATGTCTTCAACTGTATCTATGGCTACTCCAGCTTTTCCTACATCTCCTTCAACACGTTCATGATCTGAATCATAGCCTCTATGTGTAGCAAGATCAAAAGCTACAGATAATCCTTTTTGTCCACCTTTTAAGTTTCTTCTGTAAAATGAATTACTCTCTTCTGCTGTTGAAAACCCTGCATATTGTCTAATGGTCCAGGGTTTTTTAACATACATAGTAGCATATGGACCTCTTAAGTTTGGGGCAATACCCGCTATAAAACCTTCATGATTAAAAGTTTTATACGCTGTATCTTTAATGAAGTTTAGAGATAAGTTTTGAAGCTTTTTTCGGGTCATTATATACGTTACTTTGTGTATTGTTTTAAATTAATATGTAAGGTTATTCCATTTTTAACCTCTTTTGTTCCAGTTGATCTGCCAATCGCTTTTGAAGAATTGGTGCAATCAAAGTTTTAGTATTTTTTTTCTTTAAAAATGGGTAGATTTGAAGTTCATTCTTCATACAGTCATTTTCACTGGTTAATTTATTAGTCCCCAATAATATGATTTCATTTTGATCAAATTGAGTTTGCTGTTTTTTTGCATTTTCACTTATTTTATTTTGAATGACTCCTTTTTTAAGTTGCTTTAAAAATCCTCCACTTTTTTCTATTTGCTTGAATAGCTGTAAGGCTTTTTCTGCAAATTGTTTTTCAATATTTTCAATATAATAAGCTCCATTGGCAAATTTGTGTGCTTCTGAAAGATAGGCCTCTTCTTTTAAAATTAACAATTGATTTCTAGAAATTCGTTCTCCAAATTCATTCGACTTATGATAAATAGAATCGTAAGAAATATTAGATATTGTATCTGTACCCCCCAGAATTGCACTCATACATTCAGTTGTAGTTCTCAACATATTTACATTATAATCATATATTGTTTTGTTTCTTAAGCTTGGTTTTGTAAAAATATGAATGGGTGTACTTTTCACTCCATGTTCTGTTAGAAGAGCATCGACTAATAGGCGAAAAGCTCTTAATTTCGCAATTTCAAAGAAATAATTACTTCCAATAGAAAAAGTATAATGAATTTTAGGCGCTATAGACTTTCCAAATAACTCAATATATTCATTAGTATGTGCTAATGCATAAGCTAACTCTTGAATAATTGATGCTCCAGCATTTTGGTATAATGAAGCGTTTACACAAATTGAATTGTTGACAGACTGTATGTACTTGTTTTTTTCTTTAAGATCTGATTTTAAATTAAAAAACCAATTTCCTGTTTTAGCTAAGTTTCCTATAATATCGATTTGAAAATATAGACAGTTACTTTTACAATAGTCTTTAATTTCTGAGACAAATACAGCATTAAGAAATTCAAAATTTAAATAAATAAATATTTCTTCAGTATCTATATTGCTAAATAAAAGTTTATGATCAAAAGTTGAATTAGCAACAAACTGAATTGCTGAAGCTCCTCGATTAATGGAATCTACAGCCAATTTATTGGCTATGATTACATCATCTACAAAAATAGATTGACAGATTTTATATCCATTCTTAGCTAAAGGGATAGTATTAGTGTGCCTGTCTTCAGCGGAGTAAAATGGTTTTACATCAATACCTTCATTGGATTTCCAAATCAAGGTTTCATTATAATCTTCTCCTTTTAAGTCTACTTGAATTTTTTGTTTCCAAGCAGCTGGTGTTAAGGTATCAAATTCTTTAAATAAAAAATCCTCCATTTATTTTTTCAAAGTATCAAATTCTATGATATAAATATCCTCGTTTTCTTTTTTCATTAAATACTTTTCTCTTGCAAATTTTTCAAGTTGAAGAGAATCTTGTAATTGCGTAATTGTATTTTTATCTTTTTTAATTTCTTTTTTATAAAATTTGATAGTTGTGTTAAGTTCCTTTATTTCTTTCTTAAATTCATTATTAAGTTGAACATTAGCATCAAAGAAAAACATCCATATTAAAAAAGCAATTAAAATAACGATGTATTTATTTGTTAAAAATTTAAATATCTTATTTTCTTTTATTTTTTTTGCAACCATATTATAAGCGTTCACTTATTACTGTTCTAACAATATCAATTGCAACGGTATTGTATCGATCGTTAGGAATAATGATGTCTGCAAAACTTTTAGTGGGTTCTATAAATTGCTGATGCATTGGTTTTAGTGTATTTTTATAACGATCTAAAACTTCATCAATATCTCTTCCTCTTTCTTTAATATCTCTTCTTACACGTCTTATTAGCCTCTCATCAGCATCAGCATGAACAAATATTTTGATATCAAATAGATCAAGTAATTCTTTACTGTTAAAAATAAGGATTCCTTCAATAATTACTACTTTTCTGGGATGGGTTTCAATATGATCTGTTGTTCTGTTGTGTGTAACAAAGGAATAAACAGGTTGCTGAATAACTTTTCCTTTTTTAAGATCTGAGATGTGTTTTTCTAGCAACTCAAAGTCTATGGCTCTAGGATGATCAAAGTTAATTTTTATTCGCTCTTCGTAAGTGAGTGAATCTGTAGCCTTATAATAAGAGTCTTGAGAGATAACACAGACTTCATTTTTGGGTAATTCATTAATAATTTGATTTACAACAGTGGTTTTACCACTTCCAGTTCCTCCAGCAATTCCAATTACAAGCATGTTTTTATTTTAAATAATGATGTAAAACAAATTTAACAAATTATACTTGACCATATAGAAAAATAATTCTTTCAACTATATATTAGTTTTTCAACATAAGAGAAAAATAGTCATAATGATAGGTTTTTATAACACTGTTAAAGTTAATTTGTCGGGATGAGAGGATTCGAACCTCCGATCTCTGGTCCCCCAGACCAGCACTTTAACCGGACTAAGCTACATCCCGTATTTTTAACAAATATAAAATTAATAACACTATATTTTTAGGCAAGAGCATCTTTGTATGTTTTCAGACAGCGTTCTCTTGCAAATTTATGTTCTACCATTGGGCTTGGGTAGGTTAGTTCTTGAAAATCTGGAACCCACTTTTGAATATATTTTAAATCTTTATCAAATTTTTGAATCTGGCTAGTAGGGTTAAAAATTCTAAAATAAGGTGATGCATCAACACCAGTTCCTGCTACCCATTGCCAATTTCCCACATTACTAGACATCTCATAGTCATGTAATTTTTCAGCAAAATATGCTTCACCCCAACGCCAATCTATAAGTAAATGTTTACACAAAAAACTTCCTACAAGCATACGAACTCTATTATGCATAAATCCGGTTTTATTTAATTGCCTCATTCCAGCGTCTACCATAGGATAACCGGTGTTTCCATCACACCATTTTTTAAATTCTTCTTCGTCATTTCTCCAAATAATTCTATCGTATTTTGATTTGAAAGAATTTTTATGGGTTTCAGGGAAATGCCATAAAATTTGCATAAAAAATTCTCTCCAAATTAATTCTTTGAGAAAAATCTTATTTTCTTGTGCATCTGCTCTAGAAACCATTTGGCGAACACTAACAGTGCCAAAGCGAAGGTGAGGCCCTAATTTCGATGTATTGTCTAGTGCTGGGAAATTACGAGTCTCTTCGTATTCATTGATAATTCTAGAATTAAAAATGTAGTTTTTAATTGGAGTATTAGTCTCTATAAATCCAATATCACTTAATGTTAGAGTTTTTGATTTTGTTTTTTTATAAAGTCGGTTTAAAAAATCTTCAGAGGGATAATTTTCAGGTTTATTTGTTTCATATTTCTCTAACCATTTTTTAGAATAAGGCGTATACACCACATAAGGCTTTCCATCTTTTTTTGTTATTTCGTTTCTCTCAAAAATTACTTGATCTTTGTGTGTTTGAAAATCAATTTTACTTGTTGTTAGTAATTCTTTGATGTCTACATCTCTTTTTATAGCATAAGGCTCATAATCATGATTTGTAAATACCTTCACTATGTTATATTTTTTCATTAGCGACCTAAAAATCTCTTTTGGATTTCCGTGAAACATTTTTATCTCAGTTTCAAATGATTCCAAATGTGTATTCATTGCACTTAGTTCTGAGAAAATGAATGAAATTCGGGCATCATTTTTAGGTATTTTTTTTAGTATATCAATATCAAATATGAAAATTGGGAGTATTTTTTCCTCAGATTGAAGTGCATGAAAAAAAGCTTTATTATCATGTAATCTTAAATCTCTACGAAACCAAAAAATTGAAATTTTATCCATTATTTAAATATTTTCCAAAGATTTCTACTAATTTTTTTTGCCTATAGCTAAAAATTTTCTCTAGTTTTGGCTTTACCAACAAAGGATGAAAAATACGTCCAAATATTCCAAAAGGAACTTTGTAATCAATAATATCTTCCATTTCTACCCCACCATCGATTTCATGGATAAAATGTTTATGATGCCAAAAAGCATAGGGGCCATAAAGTTGAAGATCTACAAAATATTTTCCTTCTTCTAGATGTGTGATTTCACTTATCCAGGTTGCTTTAATACCTGCTATTGGTGTTACACTATATTGAATCACCTGACCAGCATACATGGGCTTTTCATCCTTAGATATGATGGTAAAATTCATTTCTGTGGGTGTTAATATAGATAGATTTTTTGGGTTTGATAAAAACTCCCAAGCCTCACTAAGTGATATTGGTAATTTTTGTGTCCTTTGAAATGTGTAAATTTTCATTTCTAATTATGTATCAAAATATAAAGGTTTAATGAAGTGGCTATACAAAGCCAAATCATGTAGGGGAGAAGTAAGTAGCTAACTTTTTTAAGTTCTTTATAGTAATGGAAGAAAAGAAAGAAAATCAGTGCAGTTAGAAGTGTAATAGAAATCAGTGCTATAAAAACTTCTTGTTTATTGAAAAATAGATAATTCCAACTAACATTCAATATAAACTGAATACTGAATAAAAATAATTTTTTTTGGCTATACTGTTTGGTGAAAAGAAAAATTAAATAAATGGAGAAACAAATCATGATGCTAGTCCAAGCAGCACCAAAAACCCAACCTGGTGGTGTCCAAGGTGCTTTTGATAGATTTAAATACCAATCTGTATTTGGACCATTATTCATGAGCCAACTACCAAATGCTAATCCACCAAAATTGATGAATAGAAACAAGATTAAGTATTTAATTTTCTTAATAATCACTTTTTTTCTAAGGATTCAATTTTTTTTAATATTTGATCTGCTTCAACATACTTTTGATCACTAGCACTACGGTCAATAGATTGCAGATCATACCCTTCTTTCATCTTTTTTTTATACAGATTCTCTAATTTTTGTACCTCTGTCTTTTTTTTAAAAATTCCAAACATATTATTATAAGTGCTTTTTGATTTTAGAACTAGTTGGAGAAGTTATTGAGTAATAATAATCAATTAATTCACCATGTTCATCAACTAAATATTTTTGAAAATTCCATTTCACAGAAGAGTTTTTTCTTCCATTATCAGTTTTAGATGTTAACCATGTGTATAAAGGATGTTGTTCACTACCTTTTACATCAACCTTTTCAGTGATTAGGAATGATACACCATAATTTACCTGGCAAAATTCTTCAATTTCATTGGAGGTTCCTGGTTCTTGTTTTCCAAATTGGTTACAGGGAACACCAATAACAACTAAAGAATCCTGGTATTGATCATATAATTTTTGTAGGTCTTTATATTGGGGGGTGAAACCACATTTAGAGGCTACATTTACAAACAATATTTTTTTTCCTTTGAAAGATGAAAAATCAATTGATTCTCCTTGAAGCGAATCAATTTTGATATCATACAACGATTTTGATGCTGACATTTTTATAGGTTTATTTGTTTTTGATAATGTTTTGATAAAAATGATAAATGGATTCATTTTAGATTTTAAAACTTACAATTCCACAATCCATTTTAAAAACTTGTCCCGAGATTGATGATGCTTTTGGTGAGAGTAAGAATTCTGCCATATCTGCGACCTCTTTAGGATCAAGAAACTTTTTAAGTGGATGACGTTCTGTAATCATATCAATCATTTTTTCATTTCGAAGCAGCTTAGATGCTAAATCTGTATTTGTTACGGTAGGGGCAATGGCGTTTATCCTGATTGTAGGAGCCAATTCTGCACCTAATGATTTCACTAATCCTTCAACTGCTGATTTTGCAGCAGCTACACTAGCATGATAAGGCATTCCAAGTTTTGTTGCTACAGTACTAAAAAGAACAACTGAGGGTTTATTTCCTTTTTTAAGAATAGGAAGATATTTTTGTATAGTTTTTACAGCACCGATAACATTTATCTCAAAATCGTTTCTAAAATCATCAAGCTTTAAACGCGATATTGGTTTTAAATTGATACTTCCGGGACAGTATATAATGGAATCTACATCTGTTATATCAGGAAGCTCATCGATTAAAATATCACAGGTATAGTGTGTTAAATTAACATGTGAAAGGGATGGCTGAACCCTGCTAATATTGATAATTTTATGATTTTCAACTAGCGTGGTAAGAAGGGAGTTTCCGATTCCTCGACTACCTCCAACAATTATAATTTTTCGCATTATTTAACTAGATGTTAGAGGTCGACCTTTAAGTCTTTTTTCGATTTTTTGCTTAATAACCGTTAGTCTTTTCATTAAATCCATTAAATCAGGATCTTTATTTTCTTTGTAGATATCATTAATTTCTAGAATTAATCCTTTAACTTCTCTTGAAGCTATTATACGATCACTTGTAGTAATGAATTTATGTTTTCTGTGCTCAAATTCTGTAGCTCTTTCTATGATGTCCATTTTTTAATCTTTTAAATAGTTCAATAATTCGTTAATTTTTGATGGAGTATTAAATTCTCCTCCGTAATATGAGGTAACTGTTGTTGAAGTATCATCTTTAATCCCTCTTGATGATACACACAAATGTTTAGCATCAATAATAACAGCTACATCTTCTGTTTGCAGTGAAATTTTTAATTCTTCTGCAATTTGATTGGTTAATCTTTCTTGTACTTGAGGTCTTTTGGCATAGTACTGAACAATACGATTCAATTTAGAGAGTCCTATTACTTTTCCGGATGATATATACGCAATATGTGCCTTACCTATAATTGGTACAAAATGATGTTCACAATTTGAGTAGAAAGTAATATTCTTCTCAACTAACATCTGATTGTATTGATATTTATTGTCAAATAAAGCAATTTTTGGCTTATTATTAGGATTTAATCCAGAAAATATTTCTTCAATATACATTTTAGCTACTCTTTTTGGAGTACCCTTTAGAGAATCATCTGTGAGATCTAATCCCATCACATCCATAATTTCTTTAAATAAAATTGCAATTTTTTCCTTCTTTTCTTCATCAGAAATCTTGAAAGCATCTGGCTTCATTGGAGTTTCTAATCCAGTATATAAATGATCATCGCCAATATCTTCGAATGTAAACCCATTGAGTTGACTTTCTTTTTTTAATTCTTTTATTAATCTATTTGTATTCATATTCGTTATCTTTTTTTTGTGCTGTTTTTAAGAACTCTAAGCTTAAAACAAAGCACTGATTTATCTTTTTGATATAGAGTTGTTAGATATTTGTCTTTGTCTAGTACATTTAAACCTTCCACTTTCAAACGTTCTTAATTTACTGTGTTTAGTTTTTCTTCCTTGAACTCTTTTTCTCCATAATTTAAAACTTTTCAGCTTCATCTCTTTCCTCATTAGGCTTATAACTTCTTGTTCACCCAAACCGAATTGAAATTTTATGGCATCAAATGTTGTTCTATCTTCCCATGCCATTTCAATGATTCTATCAATATCAGTATTTGATAATTTATTCATAAGCATGGTTTAGGTACTTTTCTTGGTCTACAGCCCTTAAGTTAATCATTTTTGAAATGAATTTCTTATTTTCTTTGTAGAGTATATTTTTCTTAAAGCAAATATATTTTCCCTGGGCATGAATACTCAATCTATCTGTTTTATAGATTACTAGCTGTCTGTAGGGTATTACCCAGTTAAAATTGTGAAGACCTTTGTTTATTAAAACGATTATTCCTTGAGGCCTGAGCTCTATATTTGCATAATTTATGTCAGATATTTTGTTGATGTATTGAAGAAAGTTTTGACTGGTCTCTTCAATAATCATTCTTTTAGAACCTATACCCCCCATTCTTAAAGATTGTAAAAATGAAAAAGGTAAACCTATTAAATCATTGGTTAATTGTTTAACCTCATTATTGGAATGTGTAGTCGTAAATATCATCTATTCAAATGTATATTTGTTTAATGAATTTATCAAATGATTAAACAAAAATTAACAAATAATTAGGGTATGTATTTACTTAAATTAGTTGTTTAAAAATTTCTTTCTTAAGAAGTTAAGCTATTTATGTTGTCTGTAAGTAAAATATTTCTATTGGATAATGTGTGCTTTAGAAGTATTCTTTTGTTCTCCTCTTTCACTTGAGAATTTTTCTTCAAATTCCATAAAATATCTGATGCTCTTTTTCTTGTTTTTTTTAAATCAACTATTGGTTTTGGATAATCTTTTCCAAGTGTGAAGTCATACATTTGTTGCTCAAGTGGAGTCATTAAATAAGGTTCATGAGCAAAATTTATGTCTAAATTTTTCAATTCTGGAACCCATTTTTTTATAAATATTGCATCTTCATCATGTTCTTTTCCATTTTTTGTGGGATTGTATATTCTGAGATTGTTTATTCCTGTTTCACCTGCCTGCATCTGAAGTTGAGGGAAATGTATTCCAGGTTCAAAATCTAAAAACATTTGAGAGAGATGTGTTGTTGCATCTTGCCAAGGTTGCCAGAGGATATGTGTAAAAAATGAGACCGTTAATGCGCGCATTCTGAAATTTAAATATCCAGTTTCTTTAAGGCATCTCATACATGCATCTACTAAAGGAAATCCAGTTTGTCCTTTAATCCATGCGGCTTGGTATTTTTTTGAAATGGATTTTTTAAGCTTGTGATACCCTTTATTTACACTAGCTTTTTCCATAACATGTTCCATTTCAAATTTTTGTATAAAGTGGGCTTGCCATCTCAATCTTGATAAAAATGCTCCTATATGTTTAGCATTTTTTTTTGTTTTTTCTTTTCTCCCCATCTGAAATACTTCTCGTACTGAAAGGTTACCCCAGGCTAGGTATGGAGATAGTCTACTGCAGCTAGTTCTAGATAGTGAAGGTTTAGAAATATTAAACATATAATCTTTATGTCTTTCTTTAAAAAAACTATTGAGATACCTATATCCTAAACTTCTACCTCCTTTTTGAAATTTCACATTTGTTGAGGTTTCTAAAGTTGCTGGATTCGAAATATTTTCTAGGGTTATAATATCATCAATATTCAACAATTGATTATTTAGAGGATTAAATACCTCTAATTTTTGATTCATAAATGTTTCCCATCCGTCAAACCAATTTTCTCTGTGTTGTATACCTCTTTGAACCCCATTATTTATATTTTCTTTCCAATCAATATTATTATTTCGGCAATATCTCTTAAATTCTTTATCTCTTGTATATGTTGTTAAAATCCCAGTTTCTTGATGTGAATAGATGGTTTCAATAGTATAAAAATTTTGAATTTGATTACATAAGCCTATAACATCAGAATCAACAGATAATATTTTTGAATTATGTTCTTTTAATTCGGAATTTATATCTAATAAAGATTGTTTTATAAAGTTCCAATGTCTACTATTATAATGGGGGTCATTTATCAAAATTTTTTCAAAAGCATAAAAGATTAAAAATCTTTTCCCATTTTTTATGGCCCTGCTTATGGCTTCATTGTCATGCAGCCTTAAATCTCTTTTTAACCAAACTAGATTTATTTTTTCTTTATTCATCTAATTGTTTTATAAATTCTTCAGCATTTCTAAAATGTGATTCTTTTTTTTCCTGATTCATTTTATCAAAAGTTCTTATCAGCATTCCTAATCTTGGGTTTTTTAAAAAGAAATTTCGATGCTTATCCATAAAAGTCCAGAATAGTCCATCCCATACTATCTGCCAATCTCCTTTTTTGTAATTACTCATTTTCATGATATAATTACTGCTGCTTATATACGGTTTGGTAGACATTAAGCCTCCATCTGCATATAAACTCATTCCATATACATTAGGAACCATAACCCAATCATATGAGTCTATAAATAACTCCATAAACCATTGATACACTTCGTCCGGATCAAACTCACATAATACCATAAAATTACCTAAAATCATAAGCCGTTCAATATGATGGGTATACCCTGTATTTAAAACTTTTTTAATAGCATCATCTATTGGTTCAATACCTGTAGTTCCAGTATAAAAAGAGGAAGGTATTTTTCTTGAAAATCCCCAAAAGTTTTTGTTGCGTTCTTCAGTACCCTTTACATGATAAACACCTCTAATAAATTCTCGCCAACCAATTATTTGTCTGACAAATCCTTCTGTAGAGTTGATTGGAATATCATTTTTTTCTGCAAACTCAAGAGTTTGTTTAATAACCTCCAGAGGATTTAGTAATCCCACGTTAATGAGTGGAGATAAAATACTATGATTTAAAAAAACTTCCTTTTGAACAATTGCATCTTCATAAACTCCAAATTCTTCAAATCTTACTTTTAAAAACTGTTCAAGCCAGGCCTGTGAAGTTTTAAAATCTATGGGATAAGTAATTGAACTACTTAAATGACCATAATGTGAATCAAAATGGTTGTTAACATACTCTTCAGCTTCAATATGATAAGGGGTTTTGTCGGGAAAGTTGATTGCAGGAGGCTTTTTATTTTTTGGATATTTTTTTCTGTTTTCCGAATCATAAGTTAATTTCCCTCCTAGAGGTTCTCCATTAGACATTAAGATATTTCTTTTAATTCGTTGTTGCTTATAAAAAGAGGTTTGAAAAAATTTCTTTTTTGAAGAATTAAAGAATGTACCAAGTTCATTTTTAGTATTAATAAATAAAGGGTTATTATACCATGTGATTGAAATATCTTCTGAGTTGTTTTTGATATGTTTTTCTAGCCAATTGTCATTGGGTTCAATAATATGTAAATCTTCTAAACCGTTTTTAATGAGTTTAGGAATTAATTTTCTAACATCAGAAAATTTAGAAGTTGCATCGATGTAGGTAACATTATAACCAAGCGAGGAAAGGTGACTTGAATAACTCTTCATTGTAGCTCTATGAAAAGCAATTTTTTGTTTATGAAACTTATAATGATTAAAAAATAAAAATTCTTCTACAATAAACAATTCACGTTTTAAATCTTTAAAAGGCGTAACCTCGAAGAGTTGGTTTGGGAAAACTAATGCAACTGTTTTCATATGTTAAAATAATGTTTGTTGAAGCCAGTGATTTCTAAATAAATGTTTAGGATCATAACGTTCTGCTTGAAGTTGGGTATTAAATTTTCGATCTCTAGGGTCATTGCCAACACCAGAAACATACATCCAGTTTCCAAAGTTGCTGTGAACGTCGTAGTCTAGTAATGTAGATTCAAAATAGGCTGCACCAATTCTCCAGTCTAATGTTAGCTCTTTAGCAAAATATGAGGCAACATTTTGTCTTCCTCTATTACTCATCCATCCTGTTTTCTTTAATTCAATCATGTTAGCATTCACAAAATCATCTTTTGTCTCTCCATTAATCCAATTTTGAATCATTTTTCTATCAGAAGACCATGAATAATTTTTATTTAAAATTCCACCAATTTTAAAGATGTTGTTGCCATGTTTTATTGAAATGTATTTAAAATAATCTCTCCAAATCAATTCGAAAATAAGCCAATATGTGGACTGATTTTTTATTTCTTCTTTCTCAAACTTTTTAACATTCCAATAAATAGTTCTTGCTGAAATTGATCCGTTAGCTAACCAAGGAGAAAATTTGGAACTATAATCTGTACCTATTAATCCATTCCTTGTTTTTTTATAAAATCCTAATTTTTTTGTTTCAAAAAAATAATTGTTTAATCTTTTCAAGGCTTCACTTTCTCCACCCTTAAAAGGGAAAGCTGT
>Ga0233426_10000627_pt1 | contig 36933 bp, 29 predicted proteins | sample SI_118_April2016_6_FD_179875 | JGI IMG/M metagenome (GOLD analysis project Ga0233426, IMG submission 179875) | Seawater microbial communities from Saanich Inlet, British Columbia, Canada - SI_118_April2016_10_MG | ecosystem: Environmental > Aquatic > Marine > Inlet | place: Canada: British... | reverse complement strand
TTATTTTTTATTGTAAAAATTTGGGTTAAAAGTTGTGTTTTTTTGATCTTGATAGGTGGTGGCTGTAAAGCCCTCATGTATAGAATAGGCTCCGGTCTCTCCTTTTTTATTGACCGCAATATACCCCACTTGGAAGTCTTCAAAGTTGGGTGTTTTTTCTATAATTCTAAGGATTGCTTGCTCACAAGCCTCTTGTGGAGATTTTCCTTGTCTCATGAGTTCCACAATTAAATAACTTCCCACTGTTTTTAGCACTTCTTCTCCCAGACCTGTTGCAGTTGCAGCGCCTATTTCATTGTCTACAAATAAGCCCGATCCAACAATAGCAGAGTCTCCCACGCGTCCAGGCATTTTATATGCCAGGCCACTTGTGGTGCACCCGCCAGATATTGTACCGTTTTTATCAATGGCCAACATGCCAATGGTATCATGATTTTCTATGTTGATAATAGGCTTGTATTTGGAGGTTTTCTTCCAGATTTCCCAATCTTTTTTTGACTGTTCTGTCAATAAATTTTCTCTTTTAAAACCTTGAGATACAGCAAATTCTTCAGCGCCAACCCCCGCTAAAATAACATGAGGAGTATCCTCCATTACCTTTTTAGCTACAGCAATAGGATGCTTTATATTTTGCATACACAACACTGCGCCATAATCGCCTTTTTCGTTCATAACACAGGCGTCCAAGGTAACCCGGCCATCTCTATCTGGAAGCCCTCCAATACCCACAGATTGCCCCAGGGCATTGGCCTCTTCTATGGCGCAACCAGCAATAACTGCATCTAAGGCAGAACTCCCTTGCTCCATAGATTGCCATGCCTTTTGGGTTGCCTGCTTTACACTCCAAGTAGCAATTACAACCGGTAGTAAAGAATTTGAAACTGGCACATCTTGTGTGTCTTTAGCTCCCTTTGGAGTGGCAGCAGTAGCTGCAAGACTTGAGCCTAGGGCCGTTATTCCAACAGAGCCTAGGGCTGCTTTTTGTAAAAAATTGCGTCTTTTCATGCTGTTATTTTATTTCTATTTCATCTGTAAAAATCCAAGCTTTACCATCAAAAGGGTGCCCAAGGTGCCAAGGGGGTACATCTCCTAAATTTGTAGCCTTTAGCTTTATAAATTGTGCTTTTTGATTTGTTTTAAATACTACAGATTTTATTGAAGCATCTTGGCTTGGTATGGCTGCATCTATTTTTTGCACCCCAATAGAGGTGTATTTTTTACCATCTATGGAAATCAAACACGTTACCTGGGTGGGGTAAAAAATCCAACTGCGCTGTTCTTGTAAAAAGTTTGTTTTAATTTCTGAAATATTTTGCACCGATCCCAGATTTACCTCAGCATCAAGATCCTTATCACTGTAGCCCTGCCAGGCACCTGTTCTAAAATCTAAAGCCCCTTTAATACCATCAATCAAGGCGTTTTCTCCACTAGCGCTATACTCATTGGCATATTGGGTGTTTAATGTAATACTCACATTTGGATCTATCTTAAAAAACTGGGTAGAGAGCACTCCACTTTTCTTACCTTGTTTTTGGGCATATGTTTTAATTAATACAGATTCTGAAATAGCAATTGCAGCCTCGTATTTAATAAATTCTCCTTGGTCTATACTATAATAAATGTCTGCGCCGGGATCTGCAACTCCAAGGGTAATACTGGTGCTGTTTTTAAAACTCACGGTGCCAGAGGCAATAAAAGGAGTTAGCAATATTTGATGTTCTTGTATTTGGGTGCTTGGAATTTGATGCTCTTTTGTGCCCCATGGGCTTGGCGTGTTTGTCATTTCAAATACCAAGGTTCCACCAGAGATAATTTCTTGATGGTACAGATAACTTCTATCCAAAACCTTACCATTTAACTTTGCAGACTTTATGTAGAAATTTTCCTTAGAAATACCATTGGCTTGCACCGTAAATTGTTTTGAATCTTCTAGGTTAATGGTTGCTTTTTCAAACAAAGGAGATCCTATGATGTACTGGTTACTCCCAGGAGTTACAGGGTAAAATCCAAGAGAGCTAAAGACATACCATGCGCTCATTTGGCCACAGTCTTCATTACCACTAACCCCATCTGGAGCGCTTGAGTACAATGTGGTTAAAATCTCTCTAACGATGCGCTGGGTATCACTTGGCCTATTAACAAAATTATACAAATAAGCCATGTGGTGGCTTGGTTCATTACCATGTACATACTGCCCTATGAGTCCTGTAATATCTGGTTGTTTGCGCCCAGAGGTCTCTTGTTTTGCGGTAAACAAATTATCTAAATGTTGTGCTAATTGCTTTTTACCACCCATTAATTGCATCAAGCCAGAAATATCTTGTGGTGCATACAAGCTGTATTGCCATGCGTTGGCCTCTGTGTAATTAAAGTTCACCTCATAAGGATCGAAAGGACCAAACCAAGTATTATTAAACCTTCCCTGCATAAAACCTGTGCTTGGATTGTACATGTTTTTATAATACTGTGCCCGCTCAGTAAATTGTTTAAACACCCCAGTATCTCCCATTTTTTTTGCCATTTGAGCAATGGTCCAGTCATCATATGCGTATTCAAGGGTTTTAGAAACACTTTCGCTTTCCATTTCAACAGGAACAAAACCTACATCTTTGTAAGAAGCTAAACCTAGCTTGTCTTGCATAGCACTATGGGTCATGGCCTCCAGGGCTTTTTTACTGTCATACCCAGAAATCCCCTTAAGGTATGCATCTGCAATGACTGGTACTGCGTGATACCCAATCATACACCCCGTATAATTGGCGCTCAAATCCCAAATTGGCATGATACCACCTTCGTCATATTTTGCTAAAAAGGTGTTTATAAAATCATTGGTACGCTCATGCTCTATAATAGTATACAAAGGATGGGCTGCTCTGTAGGTATCCCAGAGAGAGAAAACAGTGTAGTAGTCAAAGTCTTTAGTTTGATGTATTTCTAAATCCATACCTCTATAACGACCATCTACATCTTGATATATATTAGGGGCAATCATGGTGTGATAAAGGGCCGTATAAAAAGTGGAAAGGTTGTCTTTATTTGCGTCTTCAACAATAATTTTCTCTAACTGTTGCTCCCAAGATTGTGCAGCCTGTTTTTTGAGGGTTTCAAAAGTTTTGGAGCCAATTTCTACCTCTCTATTTTGTTTGGCACCCGCTTGATCTACTGCAGAAATACCTACTGAAATATACACAGGTTCATTGTTTGGGTTGACAAACTCTAGAGCGCATTTTCTAGCCCCTGGCATTCCATTTTTGGGAGGGGATTGCAACATATCTTTAAATGGATGAGATGTTTTTATACTAAAAAACAAACGTTGGTCTGTTGCCCATGCCTCTGAAAATCTAAACCCTTGAATTTCTGTGTCTGAAATAATTTCAATAGAAGCATCTAATACTTTATCACGATGTAATAAATCTAAGATTAACACCTGATTCTCTGAGTTTGGATAGGTGTATAGATGCATCGCTGCTCTGGTTGTTGTAGTTAACTCAACATCAATATTAGTATCTTCTAAATGCACTTTATAATACCCCGGAGAAGCTTCTTCTTTTTGGTGAGAAAAGGAGGAGCCATAGCCTTTTTGACCATTGGCACCATTATTGAAATTAATGGCATTAGTAGGCATTAACAACACATCGCCGTAGTCACTAACGCCCGTTCCACTGAGGTGGGTGTGGCTAAAACCGTATATATAATCATCACTGTAATGATAGCCACTACAGCCGTCCCAGCCGTCTAAACGGGTATCTGGGCTTAATTGAACCATTCCAAAAGCCGTGGTTGCGCCCGGGTAGGTGTGCCCGTGACCACCGGTTCCTATAAAGGGATTTACATAACTTGTTAAAGGAATATTTTGTGTGGAGGCAGGGTTGATTTTTGTATGTGAACAACTCGCTAGTACAAATGTCACAAATAGTGCAAAAATAATATTCTTCATGTTCCTTTTTTAAAGACCAAAAGATACAACAATCATTATAATTTCAAAGACACACAAACAAGCAATTTTAAGACCATATTCACACAAGAGCTAAAAAATGTAATTATCTTTAACCACAAAGAAAACCAAGACTATGCTACGTTGGATTATTCCTATTGTTTTTTACATACTTATAGATATTTATGCCTTTCAGGCCATAAAAACGATAAGTAAAAACCACTTTATACACGGGGTTTATGTGTTAAGCTCGGTAGCTATATTGGTGTTTTTTATATATGCCATCACCTCCCCCGATGCTAGAACAAATCCAAAAATGATGTACATCTATGGGCTTTTCTTAGCTTTATTTGTCCCTAAGATTATTGCGGTTATTGCTATGTTTGGTGAAGATGTTATTAGGGTATTTGTTGGGGTTTTCTATAAAATTGGAGGAGGCAGTGAAGCTTCTTTTATGCCCTCACGTCGCAAATTTGTTAGCACAGTAGCCCTTGGTATAGCCGCCATACCCTTTGGAGCTCTACTATACGGCATGATTAAAGGAAAATACAACTACAAGGTTTTACAATACACCCTAGAATTTGATGATTTACCTAGCAGCTTTGACGGATATACCCTTACTCAAATCAGTGATATACACAGCGGGAGTTTTGATAATCCAGAAAAGGTCAAGTATGCTGTAGATTTGGTAAACAAACAACAAAGCGATCTTATTTTATTTACTGGAGATTTAGTAAACAATGTTGCCCAGGAAATGGATGCCTGGAAAGATACCTTTGCCACATTAAAAGCAACAGATGGAGTGTACTCAGTTTTAGGCAATCATGACTATGGAGATTATGTGTCTTGGGAGTCTGCAGAAAAAAAACAGGAAAATCTAAAGGCACTAATAGCCCTTCAAAAAGACATGGGCTGGGATGTACTATTAAATGAAAGTAGAACCATCCAAAAAAACCAACAGGCTATAAAACTTGTGGGAGTAGAAAACTGGGGAGAAGGAGGTTTTAAAAAAGCTGGTGATTTAGAGAAGGCCTGTGCAGATGTTAGCGCCCAAGATTTCACAATTTTAATGAGTCATGACCCATCACACTGGCAATCTAGGGTAAAAGAGCATCCAAAAAACATACAACTAACCCTTAGTGGCCACACCCATGGCATGCAATTTGGAATTGAAATACCAGGATGGTTTAAATGGAGTCCCGTAAAGTACAGATACCAAAACTGGGCAGGGATTTACAAGGAGTTTGGTCGTTACATAAATGTGAATCGTGGCTTTGGGTATTTAGGCTATCCAGGACGTGTTGGCATTTGGCCTGAGGTCACTGTAATCACTCTTAAAAAGAAGAGCAAAACCGCGTAATCCTTGTTGTTTGGGTATAAATGTTATATTTGTAATACAATTAGTCCCAAAAAGAGAAACCTCATGTCAAAATTTGGAGAAATTATTGAAACAAACATTCCTGTCTTGCTCGACTTTTATACCGAGTGGGATGAGGCTTGTAAATCGATGCATCCCGTACTTAGAGATGTAGCGGCAGCCCTTGGTGATAAAGCCCGGGTGATTAAAATAGATGTAGAAAAAAACAGTGAACTTGCAGAAGCCCTCCGCGTAAAAGGCTTGCCAACACTTATGATATATAAGCAAGGTGAGATGAAATGGAGACAAAGCGGAGAACAAGATGCCAATACCCTAATTGGTTTGGTGCAAGAATACGTATAACATCCTTACAGTTACATTTAAACTCTAATACTTGTGTTATTTTGACACGGGCAGCGCCTTACACTGCCATCCCATTTTAGTGCAGTGTGCCAGCACTTTTGGTAAAACGTATTGAAGGTTTTTAAAAGCCTTCAAACTATCATGAAAGACAACAATACTACCTGGTTTTATGTGTGTTATTACATTTTTTAAACACTGCTGCCTAGAGATGTTGTGATCATAATCTTTACTTAAAACACTCCACATTACAATGCTGTAGCCTTGAGCTTGCAGAATCCTGGCTTGTTTGGGAGTAATCCTGCCATAAGGAGGTCTAAAAAGCGGCACAAAACCTGGCAGATGACTCTTCAGAACTGCTGCACATTTTTCAATATCTTTTGTGTAGTTTTTAACAGATGTTTTCCAACCATTGTAATGACTAAAGGTATGATTGCCAATACCATGAGAAGCGGCAATTACTTTATTGAAAATTGCAGGATATTTAGTTACATTATCCCCAATACAAAAAAAAGTAGCTTTTGCATTATGCGCATTTAATTGGTCTAGCACCCATGGGCTCACCTGTGGAATTGGACCATCATCAAAAGTGAGGTAAATAGCATTATTAGCCTTTGAGTATTCCCAAATTTGTTTCGGGAATAACCGAGTCACAAATTTGGGTGTTTGTATCATGTGTTAGGTTTTCTGAAATACAGTTAGTTAACTTGGCTTTGTAATAATTCTTGTAATGAAGCCTCTTCGGGTATTTCTGTATCTGAGTTTGAGGCAGATTGACCTTCTAATTCTATACCCTCATCTGGATTATAAAGGTAGGGAAACAACTTTATGTACTCATTAAATTTCATAGCCTCTGCAAGAGCATATTGCTTTGTGTCTTCAGCCAACAATACAGTAACAACAGCTCTGTAACGCTCCATATCTGTATAGATTTCTCTACGCATATCTATCTGCTCATTGGTCTTAAAACTACTAAAATAGAGCAATTTCTCTTGATATACTACCGCTAACTGCGCATAAATATCACGGGCTTTTTCTGGCTGGTTTACTCTGTAATACATTTGCATGTAAGGCTCTAGCAAAGAATAGAATGCAAAGGTATCAACCGGCATTTTCTCCATAGCCAAATCTAGTATCTCACGAGCTTTGTCTAGTTTGTTTTCTTTTAACAGCGCCTCTGCAATACGGGCTAGGTTACTTCTATAGGTTAATCCATTTCTGCGGGTTTCGATATCGTGATAAACAGCTGGATCTCCGCTATTACCCCAGTCCCAATTTTTGACAATTTCATATGATTTGTCTGCATCTACACGCCCCATATCAAAAGGATTATCCTTATCTACTGGTGTTTTAATTGGCACTAATTTATATACCACTCCATCCATTTGCAGGTAATCTTTCATCCAAAGATAATCATCATCTCCAAAGCTTCCACCACTAAAATAGATAGGGCGCTGCCAATTATTATTGGCAATAATATCCAGCATTAAAAGTCTGTTTTTATAAATAACTTCGTCCTTTATAGTAACATCTATATAGGGTACTATCTTGGCCTGGTCTTTTAAGGCAACAACACCGCTTTTAAGAACAGCCTGCTTATCTACAGGAAGTCTAAAAGTTTTTGTTGGAAAGGTGTTAACTACTTGCCCACTACTTGGTATTTGATACATTGTTCTAGGATCATCAGAGGCTATCCAATCCATCCACACATTAATATTTATACTATCTGTGTCAATTTCATTGAAAATAATATAATCTCTTGAGCCGTATTTATAATCCTTGTGAGTGAGTTGAGAAGGGATGGGATCACTATCAAAGGCCTTCTTTTTCATGTCATCTATGTACCAATCTGTAGCAAACAAAGCGGTGTTTACTACACGCACATCACGCCTATATCCTTCAATGTTTTGAAGGTACCAAAGGGCAAAGGTATCATTGTCTCCGATGGTAAAAATAATACCATTTTGTTCTATACTATCCAGGTACATGCGCGCCATAGATTGGGCGGTATATCTGTTTGAACGGTCATGATCATCCCAGTTTTGAGACACCATTAACACTGGAGCCCCTAGCATAGTTACACTCAAAACAATGGGAAGTGCTACCTTAGGGCTTATGTACTCTTTTAAGATTTCATAAAGCGCATACACTCCATATCCAATCCATATGGCAAAGACATAAAAACTACCAACAAGGGCATAATCTCGCTCTCTAGGCTCGAAGGGTCTCTCATTTAAATATACTTTTAAAGCCAGACCTGTAAAGAGGAAAAACACCAACAGCACCCAAAAGGTTTTCTTGTCATACTTGGCCAAAAATAAGATTCCTAAAAGCCCTATGAGCAGCGGTATGAAATAATAGGTGTTTCTAGCTTTATTTTCTAGTGCGTCTGTAGGGATATTATTTTGAGGTCCTATTAGCATTTGATCCACAAATGGAATACCACTAATCCAGTTTCCGTGCAACTTATCATACCTTCCTTGAATATCATCTTGTCTGCCAGCAAAATTCCACATAAAATAACGCCAGTACATATATCCAAACTGATACTCAAACATAAAGCGCATGTTGGTTATAAACCCAGGTTTTTCTATGTCTAGATAATCTCCAAAATTCTTTAAGAACTTGTCATAATCTTCACTATCTACAAGGCCTTTATCATAGGCCTGCCTAAACTTTGCTACCTCATCTACAAGCAACTGCTCTGAGCGGTATTCATTTTTAATTTCAAAATCTACAGCGCCAGTAATCTCCATGTAATTGGCGTTGTGCTCCAAACTCCACATTCTTGGCAAGAATGCCTTTTGATTATCTTCAAAGTTTTGTTTTGCATTTTGAATGTCATTTACAATAACATATTTTTTTGCATTAAGATCTTTTTCATATTTAGGCTTATCATCCAAAAATGGATTGTCTTTATCTAGCCCTACATAAGCCTCTGTAAAAAGTGGTCCATAAAACAAGTGTGTTTCTGGATATTGTTCACGGTTGTAATAGGCTAACAACTCTCGGGCGTTGTTTGGGTTGTTTTCATTGATAACAGTACCTGCATTGGCCCTTATTGGCAACATAAGCCAACTAGAAAAACCAATAAAGATAAACAGCACACAAAGTAGAAGTGTGTTGAGTTTTACAAAACTTTTGCTTCTTGTGTAGCGCAAACCAAAATAAAATACTGCCAAAAACAAAAGCCCAGCTATGATGGTTCCAGAATTAAATGGCATGTTTATTTGATTGACAAAGAAAATTTCGGCAGCACTAAAAAAGCGCAAGGTCATGGGTAGTAATAGTTTGAAAATAAATAACAATATGGCAACGGTGACCACATTGGCAATCAAGAAATTTTTTACTGTTACTTTGTTATAGTTTTTAAAGAAATATAAAAATCCAATGGCAGGAATAGTTAGTAATCCCATAAAGTGAACCCCAAAAGAAAGTCCAATAACAAAGGCAATTAACACCACCCATTTATCACCTCTGGGGGTAAACATTTCTCCCTCCCAGCGAAGACCAGCATAAAATAGCACAGACATTATAAAAGCCGCCATTGCATACACCTCTGCCTCTACTGCACTGTACCAAAAACTGTCAGTAAATGCAAAAGTTAATGAGGCAACTACAGCGCTACCTAAAATGGCTATTTGATTGTTTTTAGTAAAGGTGTCATTTTTTTTCACCAAATTGGACAGCAAAATAGTTACAGACCAAAACATAAATAAAATGGTAAAAGCACTGGCAAAGACCGACATTAAATTAATAGTCAAGGCAATATTTGTTGCCTCCATCGCAAAAATTGAGAAGAAAGCTCCCATTAATTGATATAATGGAGCTCCTGGAGGATGTCCTACTTCAAGGTTACTTGCAGTGGTAATATACTCTCCGGCATCCCAGAAACTAGCAGTAGGTTCTACTGTGCTCCAGTAGGTCACTAGGGCTATTGAAAAGACAAACCAGCCTAAGATTGTATTCCATTTTTTGAATGTAAAAGACCCCATACAATTATACTTTTTTGGTTGTAGCGAATGTACTACTATTTCTCGTTTTTTTTAAACACTGATGGTACATTATCATAGTTAACGTAACACCTAGAAGACTTATTTTATGGCTAAAATAATACAAGAATATTTTTTTACAAAAATTGCTTGTAGGGTATACAATTTGTTTTAAATTTGCATCCTCTAAAGCATCAATGAATTTTAATGCTTTATAAGACGAAGGTCTATACTCTTGGTAATGTCCCATGGTGTAATGGTAACACTCCGGTTTTTGGTATCGTCATTCTAGGTTCGAGTCCTAGTGGGACAACACAATAAAAAGCTTCTAGTTAAATCTAGAGGCTTTTTTGTTTTTTAAAAACCAGGTCTTTTTGGATTGTTTGTTGTCTAGAATGATGCCAAAAAAAATCAATACCTGGTTAAGCTATTGCTAGTCAACGAAGTCAAAGTCGAGAAACATTTTATTCTCTTAGTTTTTTTTCATTAGATGAAAATAACATAGGTATTGCTGTTACAAAATTTAATGTGGTTCGTTATTACATTGAGCATTAAAAGTCAAAGAGCCTTTTTGAATAATGTACTACCTAAAAAAAAGCTTGTAAAAATTTACTAAATGTTTTTTGATCTGTAATGTTAATCTTATGCAAAACAAGGAGGTAGTAAGCTCTCTATTGTTAAGTTTGTCTATAACCAATCAATAATAATTATGTTTTCATTTTCTAATAAAGTTATTCTACTACTTTTTACACTTTTATTTGCCACCAATATCAAGGCGCAAGACTTCCAAGGCCAAGCCTATTATTTTTCTAAAACCACCATGGACATGAGCCGTTGGGATAGAGGCGGAAAAATGAGTGAAGCACAAAAAAAACAAATGGAAGCCAGAATGAAACCATGGCTCGAAAAAACATATATCCTTACCTTTAATAAAGAAGAGTCTATCTTTAAAGAAGATGAAAAACTAGAAGGAGGCCCCGGAGGAAGAGCACCAAGTATGTGGGGAAGCAGCTTCTCTGCAGGACTACAGTACAAAAACATAAAAGAAAAAATATTTCTTCAAGATCAGGAGTTTTTCGGAAAACAGTTTTTAATCACAGAACAGATGACTCCATATGCCTGGAAAATGGGCTCAGAAACCAAAAAAATTGGGCAATACACCTGTTACAAAGCCACAATGACAAGACCCTCATCTGAATTAAATTTCACCTCCACAAATAGACGTGATAGAGAAAAGAAAAAAGAGGAAAAGAAAAAAGACTCAACTAGTGTAGTTAGCGATGCAAATGTTGTTGTAGCGGTAGAAAAAGAAGAAATAGAAGAAAAAGAGGAGATGGTTGAAGTTGTTGCATGGTACTCTCCAATGATACCTGTAAGTCAAGGCCCAACTGAATATTGGGGCTTACCAGGATTAATCTTAGAACTTAGCGCCGGAAACACAACCATGCTTTGCAGTAAAATTGTAATGAATCCTGAAGAAAAAATTGAAATCAAACGTCCTACCAAAGGAGAGGTGGTTACTAAAAAAGAGTACAATGAAATCATTACCGGCAAAATGCAGGAAATGAGAGACAATAGAGGTCGTGGAAGCGGAGGAAGATCCAGAGGGCTCTAAGAATCATAAAAACTACACACTAACCTTTTTTGTAACAACGTATGAGAATATATTTCACCCTAGCGCTATTATTGGCATCAAGTATTTGCCTTTCACAAGTAAAACTTCAAGGCGTGGTTCGTGATAGTTTAGGAAGCCCACTAGAGCTTGCAAATGTTATTGCCATTAACAAACAAAGTAGCGCTCTTGAGTCTTTTTCTGTCACTACTGAAGATGGAAAATTCATGCTTTCATTGTCTAAAAACCAAACCTACAACATGCAGGTGAGTTACATAGGGATGAAAACTTTTGAGCAGGAAATTTCTACCAAAGAACAAGACATCATAAAAGATTTTAACCTGAGTCTAGATAACAACCTAGACGCCATTGAGCTTAGCTATGAAATGCCTGTTACAGTAAGAGGAGATACGCTAATATACAATGCAGATTCCTTCACAAATGGATCTGAAAGAAAACTAGAAGATGTTCTAAAAAACTTGCCTGGGGTAGAAATAAACGAAGACGGACAAATAGAAGTAGAAGGAAAAGTTGTTAATAAATTAATGGTTAATGGGAAAGATTTTTTTGATGGAGACACCAAGTTAGCCTCCAAAAATATCCCATCTAAAGCCGTAGACAAAATACAAGTACTACGTAATTACTCTGAAGTTGGACAGTTAAGTGGCGTAACCAATAATCAAGACAACGTAGCAATTAACATCAAATTAAAAGAAGGAAAAGAAAATTTTTGGTTTGGTACGGTAACCGCAGGTGGAGGAGTTAGCGAAGATGAGCCGCTTTATCTTGCACAACCTAAACTCTTTTATTACAGCCCAAAGTTTAGTCTTAATTTTATTGGTGATCTCAACAATACAGGAGAAACAGCATTATCTAGAAGAGATATTAGAGGCTTTGGAGGAGGTTTTAAAGCCCCAAGCAATACTAGTGGAACAAGTATCAATTTGGGAGACAACTCCTTAAACTTTTTAACAAACCAGAAGGATGCACTAGAGGTAAAAAATCAATTAGGAGCCACCAACTTTAGTTACTCTCCTAGCCAAGCGCTAGATATAACTGGGTTTGCAATTTTAAACAGCAACCGCGTTACCTCAAGAGAGATTAGTTTTGTACAATATACTGACAGCGATCTAGGAATCCCTGATGAGACCACACAACAAACCAGCACGCAACGCTCTGACCAAGGACTTTTAAAACTAAGCGCATCATTTCAACCAAATTTTGAAAACCAATTAGAGTATGACGTTTTAGGACGTATCTCTAAAGATGAGCAAACACAAACAGAGGTGTCTTCTGTTGTTGGACCAACACAGCAAGTAGACCAAGTAAACCCATACAGCATTACCCAGAGTTTAAAGTATTATTACACTCTTAATGAGAATAATATTTTTGCACTAGAAGCTCAATATTTAAACAAGGACGAAGACCCTTTTTACAATGTATTACTGGGTAATGACCCCCTAAATAATGATCTAGCCCCAGAAGAGCAAGACGCTTATGACAGCACTGCTAGAGCTCTAGGGCTCAACCAAGGATTAAACAACTACAATCTAAATCAAGACAGGCGTATCAAATCAAACCAGCTGGACGCCAAGCTAGATTATTACAACATTATAAATAATAAAAGTAATATAAACCTAACCCTTGGAAGTATTGTTAGCAGGCAAGATTTTAACTCAAACATTTTCCAGTTTTTAGAAAACGGAGCGTTTTTTGAGCCAACACCAACCTTTAATCAAGGAAGAGCAAACAACGATACGCAGTATGATTTTAGCGACATGTATCTAGGGGTTCATTACCGCTTTAAAGCTGGTATGTTCACAATCACACCTGGTTTTTCTGTGCATGCTTACTCAAATAAAAACATACAGTTTGGAGAGCAGTACGGTGAAGATTTCTTTAGAATACTCCCAGATTTTGAAACTCGCATACAGCTTAAGAAAAGTGAAAGCTTGACCTTTAACTACAACATGAAAAACCAGTTTACAGACGTAACCAAACTGGCAGAAGGTATTATCTTAAACAGTTTTAACAACATTCAATACGGTAACCCAGAACTTCAAAATGCACTATCGCACAATGTAAGTTTGTTTTACAGAAGTTTCAATTTATTTAATTACACCAACGTGTTTGCACGTGTTGCTTATTCAAAAAACATAGACCAAATTAGAAGTCTAACAGACTTTGAAAATGTAATTAGAACCAGCACCTATTTTAATTCAGGTTTTGCAGATGAGACGGTAACTGCTTTTGGAAGAATGCAAAGAACCTTTGGAAAAATTAGAGGGAGTTTGAGTGTGAATTTAAATTACAGTAAAATTAATCAGTTCGTTCAAGGAAGACAATCTGTTAACGAAGGATTCACACAAAGTTATACTCCAAGTATACGCACCACCTTTAAAGTAGCTCCTAATGTAACGTTGCGCTATAGACATACCATAGCTCAAAATGACCAAGGAACAAGTTCCACTACCTTTACCACCAATGCACCCTCTATAGAATTTGATGCTTATATTAAAAAAGCATTCACTCTTAGATCAGATTTTACTTACAATAGACTCAGTGATGAGGTGGAGGAAATTAACTCATTTCAAACTTGGAATGCATCACTGTCTTACAGAAAAGACAAAGACGCAAGACTTGAATATGAAGTCCGTGCCACAAACATTCTAGGTATAGATTCTCAAGTACAAAACAGCGCCAGTAATATTTCTGTATTTACTTCAGAAACATTCATACAACCAAGATTTATAACATTCAGGTTGGTGTATTCACTATAAATTAAAACAATGAAAACAATTTATATAGTAGTTGGATCAGTAGCTGTATTATTTATTGTGGCCCAGTTTTTTATTCATAGAAGTAGTACAAATATTGAGATGTACCCTTACACTGTAGCAGATGTCGTGGAAGGTATAGAAATCAGAAACTATAAAGCAAGGTTATTTACAAACGTACCTCTTGCAAATCAAGGGTATAAACAAAATGCAAGCAAAGGGTTTTCTAAATTAGGCGGGTACATATTCGGGGCCAATGCACGTAACGAAAAAATTGCAATGACTTCTCCCGTTAGCATGTCTTTAGGTGATACACCGTCTATGGGGTTTATGGTTCCACAGGCAATTTCAAAAGAGGCCCTGCCAAAACCAAATCAAGCAGACATCACCTTTAAACAAGAGCCGCAAAAAACAATGGCTGTAATAACCTTTTCTGGATGGGCTAGTGATGCTACAATTAAAGAAAATAAAGACACATTAATTGCCGTTTTAAAGGCCAATGATATTGTGCACACCAACCAATTTTATTGCTTTGGATACAATCCTCCTTATGATCTATTTTTTAGGAAAAATGAGATAGCCGTGGTCCTTAAGCCAATATCTCAAAACTAGAATTGTATTTGCAGTTACATTAACCCACTTCAAAGAATGTGCAATTAAAAGCGCTACAAAAGGTAGTCTGTAGTTATAAAATTAGAATCTTTTGATGCTAATAATTTTTCAAGGATTTCTTTGTTATATTCATTGTCCTTTGTGGCAACAAAACTGCGTATTGAAAAACTCCTCAGTGCATCAAAAACACTTAATGTTCCTACTGCAGAGTTTTTTCTTCCTGTAAATGGATAAATATCTGGACCACGTTGGCAAGCGCTGTTTAGATTGACTCTACAAACCAAATTGGCGAGTATATCAATAAGAGGTCCTAGCTGCTTGGTGTCTTTACCAAAAAGACTTACTTGTTGCCCATATTGTGAAGCTGCAATTGCGTCTAGTGGCTCGTCAATAGTAGTAAAAGAGATGATTGGAATAACAGGACCAAATTGTTCTTCTTGAAAGACTTTCATGTCTGTTGAAACAGGATATAATACGGCTGGATAGCAATAATTTTCACTAAGTTCACCGCCACGTTTGTTTAAAATATTAGCTCCTTTTGAAACCGCATCTTTAATTAATTCATCAATATATGCTGGTTTGTTTTTTTCTGGAAGTGGCGTAAGAAAAACATCATCCTCCCACGGTAATCCAAATTTCAATGCGTCTACAGCTTCTGCAAAACGTTTATTAAACTCATCTACGATATCTGCATGTACAAACAGTACTTTCAAAGCAGTACAACGCTGCCCATTATAAGACAATGTACCTGAAATACATTCTTGAACAACAAGATCAAGATCAGTGTCTGGAAGAATAATTGCTGGATTATTTGCCTCAAGACCTAAAATTAATCGCAGTCTGTTTTTAAATGGATGCTCATCTTGAAGTGCTACGGCAGAGGTGCTGTGACCTATTAAAGCAAGTACATCTACAAAACCAGTCTGCATTATTGGAGCAGCAATTTTTCGCCCACGACCAAATACAATATTTACTACCCCTGGAGGAAAGCTTTCTTGAAATGCTTTTAATAATGGTGTAATTAATAGTACTCCTAGCTTGGCCGGTTTAAATATGGTAGTATTCCCCATAATTAAAGCCGGGATAAGCAAACAAAAAGTTTCATTTAATGGATAGTTATAGGGCCCAAGACAGAGTACAACACCAAGAGGGCTCCTTCTAATATGAGCAAATATTCCGCTTTCATTATCAAACTTTGCGCTCTTTCTATCAAGTTTCTTGTAGGCCTCAATGGTATCTAGGATATAATCTATTGTTCTGTCAAATTCTTTACAAGCATCATTTTTAGTCTTTCCTATTTCCCACATCAGTAGCCTCACGACCTCTTCTCTATGTGGCCTCATCTTCTCGACAAAAGTATTCATGCAAGCAATTCTATCCTTCACTTTCATGGTTGGCCAATCACCCTTCCCTTTATCAAAAGCTCCAACTGCAGAGTTTATAGCCTCGTTGGCAGCCTCTGTATCCATATCAGGAACAGAACCCAACAATGTTGGCGCTCCATCTTTGTAATAAATATTTGAATAGACCTCAGCTTTAGCACCTGTCCAAGGCTTAAGAACACCGTTGACTAAGTATTTGTTTGAATGAATAGGGTTTGGGAAAGAATTTGATAATGTGCTCATTTGTTGGTTTTGTTCGTAATATACGTCAATATCTTAAACAAAAAAAGCCCATCCGTTTGGATAAGCTTCTCATCGGTCTATTAATAAACCACAAGCCCTATTTAAAGGACTCAACACAACATTTTTCTGCGGTCTGGACGAGACTCGAACTCGCGACCCCCTGCGTGACAGGCAGGTATTCTAACCAACTGAACTACCAGACCGTGCTACTATTTTAGAGACTTTAAAAGCTTGTCTTTAACTTCTATTGCTAGAAGCGAGTGCAAATATAAAACTACCATTTATAACTGCAAACATTTATTTTAAATATTTCTGTTTTTTTTTTGTAATGCTCTGATATCCCGCCTTTGTATTGCGTGAGGCATCAACCAAACCTTGCACGCTCCACCAAATAAGTGGTGAGAATGGTATTAAAGCTATCATTTACATCTACAGGAACGTATTTAATTCTATAGTGTCCACATTTTAGGGCCAGGGTATCAAAGTAAGATTGCACTGCAGTTTCATAGTTTTCTTTCACATTATCTGGATAGAGATTGATATGTTCTGAGGTCTCAGTATCAATAAACTTCTTTGGACGGTTGTTAAAATCGAAGTGAAGCTCTTTCTCTTTATCATAGGTGTGAAACAAAACTACTTCGTGTTTGTTGTACTTTAAATGCTGCAGTGCCTCAAAAAGCTCGTGCTGCTGTTTATCGCTTTGAAACATGTCTGTAAACAAAAAAACCAAACTTCTGCGCTTTAATTTTTCAGCAATTAGGTGTAGATGCTCATAGGTATTTGTTTGTACGCCACTACTTTTACTCCCAAGGGCTTTATTGAGCTGTTGTAATAACATTTGATGATGACGCTCACTTGCTTTTTCGTTGCTATAAAACTCATAGTGATCGCTGTATATGCTCATCCCCACAGAATCACGCTGGCGTTTCATCAAATTCATGATCGCGGCGCTCGCTAGTGAGGCAAAGCCAATTTTATTGAGATTGTCAATGTGCATATCCTGTAGGGCCGGGTAATGCATCGAGCTACTATTATCTAGTATAAGGTGGCAGCGCAAATTAGTTTCTTCCTCGTAGCGCTTTGTGTAAAGCTTATCTGTTTTAGCAAAAAGTTTCCAATCTATATGTTTGGTGCTTTCACCACTGTTATAAATTTTGTGCTCTGCAAATTCTGCAGAAAAACCATGAAATGGAGATTTATGCAAGCCAGAAATAAACCCCTCTACCACTTGGGTAGCTAGCAATTCTAGGTTTTTAAACCCTACAATTTCATTTATTTCCTTTTCTAAATTCACGTGTTAATTTATAATAACTAGCTATTACTCTAAAATTCCATCTACAATACCATAGCTCATACTCTCTGCGGCATCCATCCAGTGGTCTCGCTGAAAATCTTTCATGATTTTATCATAGGTCTGCCCGCAGTTATCAGCTAAAATTTTAGCGCTAATCTCTTTTGTTTTTAAAATTTCTTGTGCTGTTATTTCAATATCACTTGCTTGCCCTCTTGCGCCGCCACTTGGTTGGTGTATCATAACACGCGCGTGTGGTTGTATGAATCTTCTCCCTTTTTCTCCAACGCTTAACAGTAAACTCCCCATACTTGCCGCCAATCCTGTACAGATGGTAGACACTGGAGATTTAATTTGCTTGATGGTGTCATAAATAGAAAACCCACTTGTTACATACCCTCCTGGGCTATTGATGTAGAATTTAATCTCATCATGATTTAAAGAGTCTAGATATAGTAAACGATCTACGACATGACGTGCTGTTTTATCATCCACACCGCCCCATAAAAATATAGTACGATCATTTAGTTGTTGGCTTTCTATGGTGTCCTGTACTTTTGATTTCTTTTGAGTACTCATATTGTGTTTTTATACTAGTGCCATGCATGCAGGGTGGCGGTTATTTAATAATCTATGGGCGTGCGCAACTGCATTTGAACACTTCATTTTCTATTTATACAACAATACACGGCTATAAAATTTCATGAGAAACAACCCTCGCAGCATTTGTTTAAAAATAGAAAAGGCTTGACATAAAGCCAAGCCTTTTAACTGATTTTATTTTATTTATTACAAAAGGCTGTCTATGGCTTCTGCATATACACTTTTTTGTGCAACACCTACTTGACGTCCAACAAGTTCACCGTTGTTAAACACTAGTACGGTAGGGATATTACGAACCCCATATTTTGCAGCAAACTCTTGGTTAGCGTCTACATCCATTTTACCTACTACGGCTTTACCTTCATAATCATTACTCACTTCGTCAATGATAGGTCCTACCATGCGGCAAGGCCCACACCATGCAGCCCAAAAGTCTACCAATACTGGCTTATCACTTTTTAATACTATTTCTTCAAATGTTGCGTCTGTTATTTCTAATGCCATAGCTATATTCTTTTTACATTTCTCTTCAGAGAAAATATCGTTAATAATCTGATTACAAAAGTAGTTAAATTTTGTAGTAAAACCCGGGGTCAAAGTATCAGTTTCAGCAATGGTTTAATTGGTTTTACTTATAGAGCCAACAAACACTTTAGCTTAGTTTAATCGATACGTTAATTGCCGGTCTTGAAGTCCTTTTAAAAATTCATTACAAATATCCACCTTATGGGTTCTACTTGGCATGTTAAGCTTTATTTTGTTTTCTACTTCGTATACCGTAAAAAATAGTTGCTTGTCTCCTTTATGGGTAGCTACCATTTCTTTTAAAAACAAGAGGGTGTCATCCTGCAAGGCTTCAATGGGTAATTGTATGGTTATTTTCTTAGCCTGGCTATCCATCACATTATGTAATAGTTGCATGCCATTGTATTGCATTCTTGGATCACTGCGTTTGCCAGTGTCTTTATTTATCCAACCTTCCTTGATATAAATTTTACCATGTATTATGGTATTTGGCACCAAAAAATGTCTGAGTTTTAAATAATCTTCATTGAATATTTTAAAATCATAACTTTCGCCAAAATCTGCAACTGTAAATATAGCCCAACCTTTTCCTGCTTTTGTTTCCCGGTGCTGCACATCTGTAACAACGCCTCCAAAGGTGAGTTCTTTACCAATATGTTTTTCTAAAGAATAAAAATCAGCCACACGGCAGTTTGTGAAGGTATCCATCTCTACTTGAAAATCATCAAGTGGATGCCCACTAATATAAACCCCAACCACTTCTTTCTCAAAATTTAATTTTTTCATGGTCCCCCAATCCTCACAGGGTGGCACTTGTGGCTCCGGAATTTGCACTTCACTTGCCTCTCCAAAAAGGCTCACTTGGCTGCTATTTTCTGTTTCTTGGTAACGAGCTGCGTACTTTAGAACTTTTTCATAAAAAGTAATGCCGTCGCCATCTTCATGCATGTATTGAGCTCGATGATTATTGAAGCTATCAAAACCTCCTCCCAACACTAAGTTTTCAAAGGCTTTTTTATTGGCGGCTCTCAGATCAATGCGTTTAGCCAAGTCAAAAATAGATTTATAATTTCCGTCTTTTCTGTTTTCCACAATGGTTGCAACAGCATTAGCTCCTACTCCTTTTATAGCACCCATACCAAAGCGAACAGCTCCCTTATCATTTACAGAGAATTTATAAAAACTCTCATTTACATCTGGCCCTAAAATGGCAAGCCCCATGCGCTTACACTCTTCCATAAAAAAGGTAACCTGTTTGATATCTCTCATGTTGTTGCTCAAAACTGCTGCCATATATTCTGCAGGGTAATGTGCTTTTAAATAGGCGGTTTGATAGGCAATCCAGGCATAGCAGGTAGAGTGACTTTTATTAAAGGCATAACTAGCAAAGGCTTCCCAATCCTTCCATATTTTTTCTAGTTTTACCGCATCATGACCATTGGCAACAGCATTTTTTATAAAACGAGGCTTCATTTTATCAAGAACTGCTTTTTGCTTTTTACCCATGGCCTTACGCAAGACATCTGCATCACCTTTACTGAAATCTGCGAGCTTTTGAGAGAGCAACATTACTTGCTCCTGATAAACGGTAATTCCGTAGGTTTCATCAAGATACTCCTCCATGGCAGGAAGATCATATTGTATGGCTTCCTCTCCATTTTTACGCCTAATAAAGCTAGGGATATACTCCAAAGGCCCTGGTCTGTAGAGGGCATTCATTGCAATAAGATCCCCAAAAACAGTTGGTTTCAACTCTTTCATGTATTTCTGCATTCCTGCAGATTCGTATTGAAAAATACCCACTGTTTCTCCTCTTTGAAATAGCTCGTAGGTTTTCTGGTCATCGAGGGGGAAGTTATCTGGATCTAGGTCAACATTATGTTTGTGCTTTACTATTTTTACTGTGTCTTTGATAAGAGTCAAGGTTTTAAGACCCAAGAAGTCCATCTTTAAAAGTCCTGCGCTCTCTACCACAGAGTTATCAAACTGGGTAACATATAAATCACTATCCTTTGCTAGGGCTACAGGTACAAAATTGGTAATATCACTTGGAGTAATAATTACCCCACAGGCATGAATACCAGTATTACGGATCGAACCTTCTAATATTTTCGCCTGTCCAATGGTTTGAGAGGTTAAGTCTTTGCCGTCTGCCAGGGTAATTAGTTCTTGCACCTTGGGTAGCTCATCACTCCTAAACTTACCCCGAAGCGCTTTTTCATCCATGCCAAAGATTTTATTTAGCTTGGTCATGTTTGGTATTAACTTGGCAACGCGATCTGCATCACTCAGCGGCAAATCAAGTACACGGGCGGTATCTCTAATAGCAGATTTTGCTGCCATGGTTCCGTAGGTGATAATTTGCGCTACTTGATTGCTACCATATTTTTCTATGACATAATCCATAACCTTACCTCTTCCTTCATCATCAAAATCTATATCAATATCGGGCATCGATACACGATCTGGATTCAGAAAACGCTCAAAAAGTAGATTGTACTTAATAGGGTCTATGTTTGTAATCCATAAGCAGTATGCAACAACAGAACCTGCTGCAGAACCACGACCAGGACCCACAGAAACATTCATATTCCTTGCCTCTCTAATAAAATCTTCTGTAATTAAAAAGTACCCTGGATAGCCTGTGTTTTGAATTACATCCAACTCAAAATTAATGCGCTCTGTAATGTCAGCAGCTTCTTTTTTATGTGCATCACTCTGCCCTTTAAGAGCTGGGTAGCGTTTTTGAGCGCCTAAAAAAGTAAGGTGTTTTAAAAACTTGTTTTCTCCTCTTTTCCCGCCATCTTCTTGGTCTTTCTCAACAAGAAACTCTTGTGGTATATCAAATTTTGGCAGCAAGACATCTCGCTGCAACGAAAAGGGGCTTACTTTTTCTATAACCTCACTAATGTTTGCAATGGCCTGCGGAAGGTCTTTAAAAAGAGCCTTCATGGCAGCTTGACTCTTAAAATAATATTCTTGATTTGGAAGCCCGTATCTGTACCCTCTACCTCTACCTATTGGGGTAGCCTGTTTCTCACCATCTTTTACACATAATAAAATATCATGTGCATTGGCGCTTTTTTGATCAATATAGTAGGTGTTATTTGCAGCAATTAGAGGCACCTGGTGTTTTTTAGAGAATGAAACCAAGGTTTGGTTAACCCTATTTTCATCTTCTTGATCGTGACGCATAATTTGCAAGTAAAAATCATTACCAAAGGTTTCTTTCCACCACAAAAGAGCCTCCTCTGCTTGTTTCTCTCCAACATTTAAAATTTTACTAGAAACCTCACCATACATACCGCCAGAAAACACCATAAGGTCTTCTTTGTATTTTAAAATTACCTCACGATCTATTCTTGGCACATAATAGAAACCATCAATATATGATATGCTTGACATTTTGGCTAGGTTATGATAGCCTTTTTTGTTCTTAGCTACCAGTATGATTTGATACCCATTATCCTTTTGTGTTTTGTCTTTATGGTTTGTACACACAAAAAACTCACAACCTACTATTGCTTTTAAATACGTAGGCTCTTGGGGTTTTTCTGGCACTACGCCATCAAAATCTGTGGCAGTGTCATCTATGGCGTTGTAGGCCTGCAAATCTGCCTTGTAGGCCGCTTTTAAGGATCTATTGTGGTTATTTACCGAACGTGTAAAATGAAACGCTCCCATCATATTACCCGTATCGGTAATAGCAACTGCAGGCTGGTTGTCTGCCACTGCTGCATCTACCAAATCTTGAGTGCTGGAGGTAGACTGCAAAATAGAATATTGAGAGTGATTATGCAGATGGGCAAAAGGAGCCTGTTTTAACACAGCAATATTCTCTTTGATTTTTTGAGAAGATACTTTCTCTGAAACCATAGTTGCCTCCAACTGTTTTTTTATTTTCTCTGAGGCCCTCTTGAGATTAATATGCTTTAGGCCAATAAGAGCTATGGTTTGGGGATTTTCTTTAGAAAATTGCTCAAAATAATCTGGTGGGCAGTCAAGCTCCTCAAGAGTAAAGATTTGACGACGAACAAGCTCTAAAAAACATCGTGTTGTAGCCTCTACATCTGCAGTGGCATTATGAGCCTGCGCAAAGGGTTGTTGAAATAAAAATTGGTGCAACTCTGTTAGGGTTGGTAATTTAAACTTTCCACCTCTACCCCCTGGTATTTGACACATTTGCGCCGTAGTTTCTGAACAAGTATCCAAAAGAGGCATGCTAGGCAAAGGGTTTTCCATTCCTAAACGCAGAAACTCTGCTCCCATAATATTGAGGTCAAACTTCACGTTTTGCCCAACAATAAAAGAAGCTTTAGAAAGCGCTTGTTGAAACTTCTCTATCATCAAAGAAAGCTCAATCCCTTCTTGCTGTGCTAACTCTGTAGAAATTCCATGAATTTTCTCTGCATCATAAGGGATATTGTATCCAGTTGGCTGCACTAAATAATCCTGATGCTCTATAACCCTTCCCATGGTATCGTGCAACTGCCATGCAATCTGTATACAGCGCGGCCAGTTATCACTATCTGTCAATGGGGCTTTCCAATTTCTAGGAAGTCCAGTGGTTTCGGTATCAAAAATTAAATACAAGTCAAAGCAATTTTAGAATTAAAAAAGTATAAGAGCCCAACAAAACATGGGAAAACAAGCATTTACAAGTAAAAAACAACCTGCAAAACCCCTCTTGTAAATGTAAAAAATAATGTGTTTTTCAAGACCAAAAGTTATCTCTAGTTGTTCACATTTACAAAGAAAAAACCAACACTTAATTGCCACTTACAAACAAACGCTGTAGCCAGTGGTTCGTTCTTTTTGCGGAAGTCTTATCCAAAGATTAGTAAAGCTTATAAAAAATAGTGTAATTGCTTGAATTACAAATATAATTTAGGGTATCTTTGCACACTCAAAAATCTGGAAGGGGTATTGTTTTTAAAACACGACCTGTGTAAAGATCCCTTTGAAAATCTAAAATTAAAACCGAAGTCGTGAACTTCAAAAATTAATGTTATGCCTGTAAAAATCAGACTACAAAGACACGGTAAAAAAGGAAAACCTTTTTACTGGATCGTGGCGGCAGATGCCCGCGCAAAAAGAGATGGTAAATACCTTGAAAAATTAGGTACTTACAACCCAAACACTAATCCTGCACAAATCAACCTAGATGTTGATGGTTCTGTACAGTGGCTTCAAAACGGAGCGCAACCTACAGATACTGCTAGAGCTATCCTTTCTTACAAAGGTGTAATGATGAAAAATCATTTGGCCGGCGGTGTTCGTAAAGGTGCGTTAACCCAAGAGCAAGCAGATGCAAAATTTAATGCATGGCTAGAAGGAAAAGGGAATGCTGTTGAAGCTAAAAAAGCAACACTAGCAGACGCAAAAGATAAATTAAAAGCAGAAGCATTGGCTGCAGAGAAAGCAGTTAACGCTGCACGTGTGGCTGCAAATGCACCTGTTGTTGAAGAGGAAGTAGCGCCTGTAGAGGAAGCTACTCCTGAAGCAGAGGCAACTACTGAGGTAGAAGCGCCTGCAGAGGAAGCGCCTGCAGAGGAAGCTGCTCCTGAGGCAGATGCAACTGTAGAAGAAGCTCCTGCAGAGGAAGCTGCTCCTGAGGCAGATGCAACTAAAAAAGAAGAATAAGACTCTTTAGCGATGCAAAAGGAAGATTGTTTCTTCGTTGGAAAAGTCGTTAAAAAATATAGTTTTAAGGGAGAACTGTTGATCAAACTTGATACAGATGACCCCGAATTATTCTTAGAGATGGAATCAGTTTTTGTGGAACAACACAAAACACTGATTCCATTTTTTATTGAACACAGCCAGCTCCACAAATCTAGCCTGCTACGTGTTCAATTTGAGGATGTTTATGATGAAGCCACAGCAAATGCGATGATAGGTACAGAATTGTTTCTGCCACTATCATTTCTACCACCTCTAGAAGGCAACAAGTTTTATTACCACGAAATAATAGGTTTTAAGGTTACAGACATCAGCTTTGGAGATGTTGGTGTTTTAGTAGGGGTAAATGATAAAACAGCGCAGCATTTATTTGTTATTGAAAATCAAGGCAAAGAAATTTTGATTCCTATTAATGATCTTTTCATTAAACTAGTAGATCGCGAGAATAAGATTCTAGGACTGGATGTTCCTCAGGGGCTTATCGAACTTTACCTGTAATGTCTCAACAGCCGTTCCAATTCAAAAAATTTAAGGTACATCAAGATCGATGCGCCATGAAAATTGGAACAGATGGTGTCTTGCTTGGCGCCTGGAGCTCTATTGAGCACGAGCCAAAATCCATACTAGATATTGGCGCTGGAACTGGAGTTGTAGCACTACAATTAGCACAAAGGTCTTCGGCAAGTACCATTGACGCTATAGAAATTGATGATCAAGCCCATGAACAATGCACCCACAACTTTGAACACTCTGACTGGGCAGATCGTTTGTTTTGTTACCACGCCTCTGTGCAAGAATTTGCAAGTGAAATGGAGCACAAGTATGATTTAATTGTGAGTAACCCCCCTTTTTTTAAGGCTCCTAAAAATACAGGCTCTCAAACACAAAACACAAGTCAAGAAAGAGCTGTAGCAAGATTTACAGACACCTTACCCTTTAAACATCTTGTAGTGTGCGCCGCACACTTGCTTAGCCAAAATGGTTTTTTTTGTACCATATTACCCCAAACAGAAGTTGCCTCTTTTATTGAAATTGCAGCACAAAACAAGCTCTTTATTTCAAAAATATGTACCATTCGGGGCACAAAAACATCTAAGATAAAACGGTGTTTGTTAGCATTTTCACTCCATCAGAGCAAACCAAAAACCCAGGAGCTTACCATAGAAATTTCAAGACACAATTACACTCAGGAGTATAAAAATTTAGTTCGTGATTTTTATGTTAAAATGTAGGAAACTAAAAAAGCGGTATTTATATTTACAAAACAATTAAAAACAAGATTATGAGACCTGATTTATTTGAAGCTCCAGATTATTATAACATTGATGATTTACTTACAGAAGAGCACAAACTAATACGTGATGCTGCACGAGCTTGGGTAAAGCGAGATGTATCTCCTATTATTGAGAAAGCGGCACAAGATGCTGTTTTTCCTAAATCTATTATTCCTGGACTTGCAGAAATTGGTGCTTTTGGACCTTATATTCCAGAGGCTTACGGTGGCGCAGGCTTGGATCAAATATCATACGGTTTAATCATGCAAGAAATTGAGCGTGGTGATAGCGGTGTACGTTCTACAGCATCTGTTCAGTCATCACTGGTGATGTACCCTATATGGAAATATGGAAATGAAGAGCAGCGTAATAAATACCTGCCAAAATTAGCCTCTGGAGAATGGATGGGATCTTTTGGTTTAACCGAGCCAGATCATGGATCTAACCCAAGTGGCATGACTACCAACTATAAAGATATGGGTGACCATTATCTTTTAAATGGAGCAAAGCTTTGGATTTCAAACTCTCCGTTTTGTGATGTTGCCGTTGTATGGGCAAAAAATGAAGAAGGACGCATACATGGTCTTATTGTAGAGAGAGATATGGAAGGGTTCTCAACACCAGAGACGCACAACAAATGGTCATTAAGAGCCAGTGCAACTGGAGAATTAATATTTCAGGATGTAAAAGTTCCTAAAGAAAACTTGTTACCAAACAAATCTGGATTAGGAGCCCCTCTTGGGTGTCTTGATTCTGCCCGTTATGGAATTGCATGGGGTGTAATTGGCGCCGCTATGGATTGCTATGATACCGCCTTGCGTTACTCTAAAGAACGCGTACAGTTTGGAAAACCAATTGGAGGATTCCAATTACAACAAAAAAAGCTAGCAGAAATGATTACTGAAATCACCAAAGCACAATTGCTTTGCCTGCGTCTTGGACAACTAAAAAACGAAAACAAAGCTACGTCTGCGCAAATTTCTATGGCCAAGCGTAACAATGTAGACATGGCACTTAAAATTGCACGAGATGCAAGACAAATGCTAGGAGGTATGGGTATTACTGGTGAGTATCCAATTATGAGACATATGATGAACCTCGAAAGTGTAGTAACCTATGAAGGGACTCATGATATTCATCTTTTAATTACAGGACTTGATATTACTGGAATTAATGCCTTTAAATAAAAACTAACACGTTTACTGTGTATACTAAAAAGCCACTATCTAGATAGTGGCTTTTTTTATTGAAAAATTAGTGTAAAGAGCTTTTTTATTCCTGTGGGGCCATGGTTAGTTTAAGACCACTCAAGGAGCCGTCTATAGGGATTTGACAACTAAGCCTGCTTGAATCTAAAACATGGAAAGCTTCGCCAAGCATAGCACTTTCGTCATCACTGATTTGTGCTAGCTGATGGTCTGAATCTATGTAGCATTGGCATGAGGCGCACATGGCCATTCCTCCACAAACACCAAGAGTACCCTCTGGGGCAAGCTCATAAAGTCTTATGACCTCCATAAGATTCATGTTCATATCTGTAGGGGCATTCACTTGATGAGAAACCCCATCTCTATCTGTGATATGAATTAAAACATCCTTGTCTTCCATCTTTACGCTTAATTAATTGCTTTTACAACAGCTTTTGGAGCTTGTTTCTTACTGCCGTCAAAGCCTTCTACACCACCAACAGTGGTGTATTTCATTACATGTCTTTTGTCAGGGAAAATACGCTTGTAGGCGCTTTGACACATTAAAGTAGCCTCATGAAAACCACATAAAATTAGTTTTAACTTCCCTGGATAGGTATTTACATCACCAATGGCATAAATACCCGGGATATTTGTTTGGTAATCTAGTGTGTTATCAACTTTAATTGCATTTTTCTCGATCTCTAAACCCCAATCTGCAATAGGGCCCAACTTAGGTGCAAGTCCAAACAGCGGAATGAAATGATCACAAGGTTTTTCAAAGACATCATCTGCCTGTTTAATGGTAACACCAGTGAGCTGCTTTTCTCCAACAATACCAACTACCTCACCGGGGGTGATAAGTTGTATTTTTGCCTTATCCTTTAATTCTTGGACTTTCTCCACAGAATCTAATGCACCACGAAACTCATTGCGTCTATGTACTAAAGTAACGCTAGAGGCAACATCTGTTAAAAAGATACTCCAATCTAGCGCAGAGTCTCCACCACCAGCAATGACAACATCTTTATCTCTATATAATTCTGGGTCTCTAATGATGTACTCCACCCCTTTATCTTCAAAGTCTGCTATATTTGGAATGGGTGGTTTTCTTGGCTCAAAACTCCCTAACCCTCCTGCTATGGCAACAATAGGGGAATGGTGCTTTGTGCCTTTATTGGTGGTAACTATAAAAGTACCATCATCTTGGGTTTGTATGCTTTGAGCTCTTTCTCCAAGGGTAAACCCTGGCTGAAAAGGCTGAATCTGCTTCATTAAATTATCAACCAAATCTCCCGCTAATATTTCAGGAAAAGCCGGAATATCATAAATGGGTTTTTTTGGATAAATTTCACTGCATTGACCCCCTGGCTGGGGTAGCGCATCTATAAGATGGCATTTTAATTTCAACAACCCTGCCTCAAAAACAGTGAAGAGCCCAGTAGGGCCTGCACCTATTATTAATATGTCTGTCTTTATCATGTAAATTAATCGCTATTTTGCTAGTAAAACTAACGCTTATTGTTATCTAAAGAGATGAAACATATCATCCTTTAAGGTTCTACATTAATCACCTCTAGAATTTGTGGAGCATGTTTTTTAATGGTCATTTCAACGCCACTTTTTAAAGTCATTTGGTTGACACTGCACCCCACACAAGCACCTTGTAATTGCACTTTAACTGTGGTGCCGTCTTCAATGCCTAAAAGTTTAATGTCACCGCCATCGCTTTGTAGAAATGGTCGAATTTCATCCAATGCAATCTCTACTTTCTCTACTAATTGTTGTTGTTCCATACTCTTATTTTACGGCGCTACACCCTGCCATTGTGGTTATTTGAATTGCCTGAGTTGCAGGTAATGCTTTGTTTCTCTTTACAGTTTCACGCACCACATTTTTTGTAATATCAATGAAAATCTCTTCAATGGCAGTTCCATCTTGAAGCGCCACTGGGTGACCTGCATCTCCAGCCTCTCTTATACTTTGTATCAAAGGCAACTCCCCTAGAAAGGGAATTTTTGAATCTTCTGCCAAATGCTTTGCACCTTGTTTGCCAAATATATAGTACTTGTTATCAGGTAATTCTGCAGGTGTAAAATAAGCCATATTTTCTATAATACCCAAAACAGGCACATCAATGCTCTCTTGTTGGAACATGGCAACACCTTTTTTGGCATCTGCTAAGGCTACTGTTTGCGGTGTGCTCACCACTACAGCACCTGTAATAGGCAGAGATTGCATGATGCTTAAGTGAATATCTCCCGTCCCTGGAGGTAAATCCAGTAGCATAAAATCAAGCTCTCCCCAGGCTGCATCAAATATTAATTGGTTTAAGGCCTTAGAAGCCATAGGACCTCTCCATATAACGGCCTGGTCTGGTTTGGTAAAAAACCCTATAGACAAAACCTTTACTCCATAATTCTCTACAGGTTTCATTTTGCTTTTTCCGTCAACGTTCACAGAAAGTGGTCTTTCATTGGCCAGATCAAACATTATTGGAATAGAAGGACCATAGATATCTGCATCCAATACCCCTACTTTAAATCCCATTTTTGAGAGTGTAATTGCAAGGTTTGCCGTTACTGTAGATTTCCCCACACCTCCTTTACCAGAGGCAATAGCTATTATGTTTTTTATACCAGCAATAGGTTTCCCTTTAATAAGGTTTGGGTTAGAAGGTTTTGCAGGAGCTTGCATGGTAATATTAACTTGTACTTTTGCCTCTAAAGAAACCTTTTCTTGTATGGTTTTTATAATATCTGCTTCTGCACGTTTTTTTATGTGCAATGCTGGGGTAGCCATAGTAATGTCTACAACAACCTCATCTGCAAATGTCATTACGTTAGTAACAGCGCCGCTGGCTACCATGTTCTCACCCTCCCCGGCTATAGTAATAGTTTCAAGGGCTAGAAGGATGTCACTTTTATTAAATTTCATCATTACTCTTTTTCGGTATTTAGATAGATTCTAAAGTACAAAGATAATTGTAAAACTTAAGAAAATACAGCTCCCTATTGAAATGATTTCAATGATTACCGCTGGTCTTTTTAGTTAAAGTTGCTTTGACTAGTTTAGTTCTCTGGAGGTAATTCTTGTTGAGGGTCCCAAAAATGAGTCTCTAGGTTTTGAATCTGAAAATCTACTACTTGAATCCCTTCTGATTCTAACAATTGCTGCATTAAACTAGTTCCTTGAAAATGATGTTTTCCAGTGAGCAAGCCTTTTTTGTTAACCACACGATGGGCTGGAATTTCATGCTTTTTACTAGCATTCATGGCCCATCCTACCATTCTAGCACTGCCCTTACTACCTAGGTAATTTGCAATAGCCCCATAACTGGTGACCTTAGCATAGGGTATTTGAAGTACAACTTTATAAACTCTTTGAAAAAAAGAAAGCTGCTCCATGGTTATAAATCTTTGAAGATTTTAAAAGCTGTAATTAAAGAGATTAAAGCTGTGACAGCACCAATAATAAAATTCATATTTACCTTAAGGGGTGTATTTATGGAGGTGTCTTTTCGTTTAAAAAAATGGATGTATAACCTCAGCATAATAAAAGTACCTAAACCAGAGGCCAAAACAGTGGTTAGTAATTCTGGGGTGTCAAAAGAAAACCATCCAAAAGCAGAAAAAGTAACACTAACATATACCCAATATGGGAGCGGCAAAACATTAAGTGAGGCAATAAATATGCCCCCGAAAAAACGTTTCTTTTTAGATTTTCTAACCAAGTTATCAGGGATTGCCCTACGGGTATCTTTAGCAATAAAAAGAAAGTAAATGGTTATACAAATGAAAATTCCAAGTGCAACTTGTTCTAGAGAAGCAATAACATCTGGGTTTTTTTCTAGATATCTAGCAAACAGAAGCGCGATATAGGTTTGTAGCATTACAGTAACACATACACCCAAAGAGAAAAGTGTTGCATTTCTTCTGCCTTCTTTCATACTTATTTTAGCGGCAGACATATTGATGAGTCCCGGAGGGATTACTCCAATAAAAGCTGCGGAAAAACCAATAATAAAGTTGAAAAGTAGGGCCATTTGTACTATGTGAAGATACGGTATTTTTTAAGAAGAAAAACCAAAACGTATGTAGGTGATTTTTTTACCCACTTCAAGATATTGACGCTCATAAAATGTCTGAATACCAACAACCTGCTGTGGAGCATGGTCTCCAATACCATACACATCATGGTGGGCAAAATCTATAGGGAGTTTTAAACCTTCTAATAGCCCTAGGGTATAGCCGTGCATATATTCACTATCTGTTTTAAGATGCATGATCCCTTTTGGTTTTAGAATTTTTTTATACTTATTTAAAAAATCTTCATTGGTTAATCTATGCTTGGTGCGTTTGTATTTTATTTGCGGATCTGGAAATGTTATCCAAATTTCGTCTACTTCGTTTTGATCAAAAAGGCCGTCTATAAGCTCTATTTGAGTCCTTAAAAAACCTACATTATCCAACCCTTCTTCAAGGGCGGTTTTTGCGCCTCTCCAAAAACGAGCACCCTTAATATCTACACCTAAAAAGTTTTTGTTAGGATACATCTTGGCAAGATTGACAGTATACTCTCCTTTACCACATCCCAATTCTAAGACAATGGGATTGTCATTTTTGAAAAAATTTTTGTTCCAATTTCCCTTTAAAAGCAGCCCGTCAGATTCGGCCTCTGCCCGAGAGGGTTGTACAACATTAGAAAAAGTATCATTCTCTCTAAATCGTTTTAGTTTGTTTTTACTACCCAAAATTTTTGTTTTTGGCAAAATTAAGGAAATATCCCCCAGTGGCAATTATTAATACTTTTGTTTTATCCTTTTGCGCAAAACAATTTTGGGGTTTAACTACTTAGCTGCATTGTAAAGGAAAACTCAGAACCAATACCATGTTGGCTCTCTACATATATGTTTTCATGATGAGCATCTATAATGTGCTTGACTATCGAAAGCCCCAGACCACTACCACCCTCTTTTCTTGAACCGCTTTTATCTACCCTGTAAAAACGCTCAAAAAGTCTAGGTAAGTGCTCCTTATGAATGCCTTCGCCATTATCTGTAACCCTAATAATTACTTTATCTTTAACAAGGTGCTCTACACTAATTTCTGTAGTACCATCGTCTTTACCGTACTTTATAGAGTTTACAATTAAATTGGAGAGCACTTGTTGTATACGCTCTTGGTCGCCATAGACTTTAATACTCTCTTTATAGTGTTTGTCAAACACCAGAGAAATATTTTTCTTAGTGGCCTTCATCTCTAGTAAATCAAAAACGTTTTTGACAAGTTTTATGATATTAAAGTTTTCTTTTTCCAGGGTAAGGCCTCCAACTTCTAACTGAGTAATCATATCAAGGTCTTTGATAATATACAGTAATCGCTCTACTCCTTTATTGGCTCTCTTTAAATATTTTTTACGCACCGCCTTGTCCTTGTAGGCGCCATCGAGCAGAGTTAATATATATCCCTGTACAGTAAATAAAGGGGTTTTAAGTTCATGAGAGACATTACCTATAAACTCTTTGCGGTAATTCTCTCTTACCTTCAAGGTCTCGATTTCAATTTTTTTGTTTTCAGCAAAACGACCCACTTCTGCCGTTAGGGTTTCCATGTCTGTAGAAATGCTCTTTTGGCTAAAAGATGTAGCGTCTAAAAGGGAGATGTCATCATACATGTTTTTAATTCTTTTGTATATAAAGCGCTCTAATCTGTATTGGATAAGGGCAAAACAAATAACAAAAAAACTGATTCCAAAAACAAAAATATGCCACAGATTAAACCCAGATATAACCTGCAAAAAAATCCCTAAGATAAGCATCGAAATAATACTCGAATAGGCCGCGGTAAGAAGTGCAAATCGATATGTTTTATTAAATTTTTTTAGCATTATTCTACAAACTTATACCCTACTCCTTTTATAGTTTTAAACTTTTGTTCGCCTATTTTTTCTCTTAATTTACGAATGTGTACATCAATAGTTCTGCCACCAACGACAACATCATTACCCCAAACACGATCTAAAATGTCTTCTCTTTTAAACACCTTACCTGGTTTTGATGCTAACAAAGATAGCAGCTCAAATTCTTTTCTAGGCAAAACCATTTCTTGGGTATCTACAAAGATTTTATACTCCTCTCTGTTAATGGTTATATTACCCAGTTTAAGTATTTGTTGTGAATCATCTTGGGTTTTAAACCTGCGCAGTAAAGATTTCACCTTACTGGTAAGCACCTTAGGCTTGATTGGTTTTGTAATATAATCATCTGCCCCTGCCTCAAAACCAGCAACTTGAGAATAGTCTTCGCCACGTGCTGTAAGAAATGTAATTACTGTCTCAGACAACTCTGGAATCAGTCGTAACTTTTCACAAGCCTCAATACCGTCCATTTGTGGCATCATTACATCTAGTATTATAAGTTCAGGCTTGTGTTTTTTAGCTTTTTTAATAGCTTCCACACCATTTTGGGCCGTAACCACATTATAACCCTCTGCAGATAAATTATACCCAATAATCTCTAAGATATCTAGCTCATCATCAACTAGTAGTATTGTAGTGTCTTTTTTTTTCATCCTGTAAAATAGTACCCGTATTTAATTACTGTAAAATTATCAATTTTTAAAGATATAGACTTATCAAGTCACTAATATTAAGCTACGGTTAAATTATTGTAATTATTTTTATGAAAGGGCTCTAAATGAGTATATTTACTCAAAATTTAAAAACAAACAACAATGAAAAAAATTACACTATTGGTTGCAATGCTTTTTGCAACGCTATCTATTGGACAAAATATTAAAATCGTAGAGATTGATGCAGATCAAACTAGCACCGATGATATGGAATTTCTTGAGATTCTTACTGAATCTTCAAACCAATCTTTAAATGGGTACATCGTTGTGTTTTATAATGGTAACAGTGATCAAAGTTACAGAACCCTGGACCTTACAGGATTTTCCTCTGACTCTAATGGATATTTTATTATTGGAAGTGATCTTTTCCCTGGAGCAGATATCATTATGGGACCAGATAACACTATTCAAAACGGAGCAGATGCAATTGCTATTTACTCAGCAGATGCAGCAAACTTTCCTGACGGAACTTCAGTTACAAGCAGTGGTCTTGTAGACGCTGTTGTTTACGGAACTAGTGACGATGATGATGTAGAGCTTTTGACTGGATTAAATCAAACCACGCAGTGGGATGAGAATCAAAACGGTTTGAAGGATGTTGAGTCTCTTCAATTTGATGCTTCAACAAATGGTTTTTGTACAGGAACTCCTACGCCAAGAGCATCAAATATAGATTGTTCTTCTGCATGCCCAATAAGTCTTTTTGTAGTAAGTGTTACTTGTGACATGGTAACCTCTGGTGTAGACACTTACACCACTACCCTAGGATTTACAGGTGGTGGAACAGCGGCATATACTTTTACAGCATCACAAGGAACTGTTAGTGGAGATAATCCATCATCAAGCGCATCTGGAGAAATTACAATCTCTGGCGTAAATGAAGGAGTAGATTTCACCTACGGTTTAACGAGCGAAAATTGCGACATCTCAAACACTATTAACTCACCATCATGTGAGCCAGGATCTACAGTAAATACAATTGCTGAATTAAGAGCTGGTACCATTGGGAATGACTATACATTAAACGGTGAGGCAGTTGTTACTTTTGTTCAAGGTTTTAGAAATCAAAAATTTATTGAAGATGGTACTGCTGCAATTTTAATTGATGACAACAATGCAATTATAAGTTCTGCACTTGTTGCTGGTGATGGTATCACTGGTCTTACAGGAACACTAGATGAATTTGGAGGAATGATGCAGTTTAGACCAACAATGAATATTTCTGCTTCTTCTACTGGCAATGCAATTGTAGCGCAATCTGTACTGGCTTCAGATTTAAATGCAAATCCAAACAATTATGAATCTGAGTATGTGCGCATCTTTGAGTATGCAGTTATTGATGCTGCTACAAACCCAACTTGGATTGTAGGAACAGAGTATCAAATGCTTACTCAAAGTGGAAATTATACATTTAGAACATCTTTCTATGACGCAGACTACATCGATGCAGATGTGCCAACAAGTGACACCACTGTAGTCGCTGGTATTATTACAGAGCGTAACGATGGTAGCTACTATATTACTGCAAGAAGCCTTTCTGATTTTGCAAATGACTTAGGGGCTAATGAAAATACCATCCAAGGTTTTGTGATGACACCTAACCCTGCAAACACTTTCATCCAAGTAAAAGGAGCTAGCAATAGCGCTATGTCTTTACAAATTTTTGACATTCTTGGAAAACAAGTACTTACCACAGAAAATGCTAACCTTGTAAATATTCAAAGCTTAACAGCTGGAATGTACATTGTAAAAGCGGTGCAAAACGGCGCTATTACAACTACAAAATTGATTGTAGAATAAGCACACATTTCATTGTAATTAAAGAGGCTGTCTTTCACATAAGACAGCCTCTTTTTATTTTTAGTAGGTTTATAGAAAAAGACCCTTTACCTAATATTATTGTGTACTTTTGGGGTGTCACTTCGGAAATTTTAAAATGCCAACTATACCCGTTTTCAACATACAAACACAACTAGAATTTGAAAAAAAAGCACTTCAGGTTTTCAAATTTCAGTATGAGAACCTTTCTGTATACAAGACCTATTGTGATCTTATAAAGGTAAACCCACACAAGGTTTTAAAAATTAGTGATATCCCATTTCTACCCATTACTTTTTTTAAGCAACAGCCTATTTTAGCAAACAATTATGTTGCAGAAAAAATATTTACCAGCAGTGGTACCACATCAAATACAACTAGCAAACATTATGTGGCAGATTTAAAACTATACAAAACTAGTTTTACAACAGCCTTTAAACAACAATATGGACCAATAGAAGACTATACCATACTAGCGCTTTTACCAAGCTATCTTGAAAGTGAAGGCTCTTCACTGGTCTATATGGTAGATATGCTTATTGCCATGAGCAAACAGCCTAAAAGCGGGTTTTATCTAGACAATCTAGATGCATTGGCCAGCACCATAAAAGCGCTGGAGCTACAAAATAAAAAAACACTGTTATTAGGGGTTTCTTATGCTCTTTTAGACCTTATAGATGCGCACACTTTTAATCTAGAGCATACTATCATTATGGAAACTGGCGGCATGAAAGGACGCAGAAAAGAACTTATTAAAGAAGCCTTACACGAAAAACTCTCAAAAGGATTTGGGGTAGAAACGATACACAGTGAGTATGGGATGACAGAGTTACTCTCTCAAGCCTACTCGAAAGGAAATGGAATTTTTAAGTGCCCACCTTGGATGAGGGTAGGTACCAGAGACACTCAAGATCCTCTTGCATGGGTAAGAGGAAAAACCGGTGGTATCAACGTAATAGATTTGGCCAATCAATATAGTTGCTCCTTTATAGCCACACAAGATCTTGGAAAAGTCCATGAAGATGGAAGTTTTGAAATACTAGGGCGTTTTGACACAAGCGATATTAGAGGGTGTAACCTAATGATAGATTAAAATTAAAAAACATCCATTTTAAATAAATGGATGTTTTTTAATTTTGGTGCTTTCCTGGAGAATAAACTGGGTTATGCTACCTGGATAATAAACTTATTTTTCTTACCGCGTTGGAGCAAAATGAACTTGCCATGAATTAGTGCTGTAGATTCAATAAGATGTCCCTCTTTTACTTTAGTGAAATTAACAGAAACCGAATTTTCTTTTAATGCTCTTCTGGCTTCGCCATTAGATTTTAAAAACCCTGTTTTCTCTGCCAAGGCTGCTATTATGTCTAGACCATTTATAAGTTCACTTTTTGCTATGGTGGCCATAGGCACTCCCTCAAAAATACTTAAAAAAGTATCTTCATCTATGTTGTTTATATCTTGTGCTGCCGTCTTGCTAAATAAAATAGTAGAGGCCTCCATTGCCTTTGAACAAGCAGCGGCCCCATGGACTGTAGTAGTTACTTCTTGGGCCAATCTTTTTTGTAGACCCTTGGTGTGCTCTTGCCCCTGATGGTGTGAGATAAGATCATCAATGGTTTGTTTGTCTAAAAAGGTAAATATTTTAATGT
>Ga0233426_10000625_pt1 | contig 37011 bp, 37 predicted proteins | sample SI_118_April2016_6_FD_179875 | JGI IMG/M metagenome (GOLD analysis project Ga0233426, IMG submission 179875) | Seawater microbial communities from Saanich Inlet, British Columbia, Canada - SI_118_April2016_10_MG | ecosystem: Environmental > Aquatic > Marine > Inlet | place: Canada: British... | reverse complement strand
TTCTTAAAAGATTTCCTTGAAGATCTTTTTAATTTCTTAAAAGATTTCTTAAAAGATTTCCTTGAAGATCTTTTTAATTTCTTAAAAGATTTCTTAAAAGATTTCCTTGAAGATCTTTTTAATTTCTTAAAAGGTTTCTTAATAGATTTCCTTGAAGATCTTTTTAATTTCTTAAAAGGTTTCTTAATAGATTTCTTAAAAGACTTTTTTCTCGCCATATATTATAATATATTATAATAAATAAATTTGATTTAAAATATAAATAAATTATTAAATATAAAAGATGATTATCCCAGTCCGTTGTTTTACATGTGGTGAAGTATTGGCCGATAAATGGATTCCATATATTACCGCTATCCAAGATGAAAAAAACAAAATAAATAAAAATGTAGATTCAGATGAAAATAATTTAGATTTAAGATATATCGATGTTACGAATCCACATCCAGAAAAAAGTATAGAAGGACAGATTTTAGACGAATTAAACTTACACAAATACTGCTGTAGACGAATGATGTTAGGTAATGTCCATGTAATATCTTATTTATCTTAATAAGATTGTTTAAAAGTTTATAAAATATTTATAATAATATTTACTATATATAATGCCTTCAACTTTAGATGAACTAAGTAGTCCTTTGAGACAATCTATTGATAGAGAGGTTGAAAGGGGGGTAATGGGTGAAATGGGGGGTATAAGAGAAGGTAGAAATCAAGAATTTTCAAGATTAGAAGAAAGATTAATGGGTCGCATAAAAAATCTAGAACAGATGGTTCAATCCAATATGATAAATAAAAACTCTGATAAAGATTATGATTTAGTGCAACCTTACGATGAATCGGGTACAATTGAAAATAGACCTCAGATGACACCTGCGGGTTTATCTGATGCGAATGAACATATAACTCAGTTATCAAATCATGAACTACATCAGATGAAAAATATATATGAAAAAGATCATAGAAGGAAACCGATAACCATATTAGATGAATCTCTTGGAGATATATTGGATAAAACCATCAATTTTTTAGTTCATTCATATGAGGGGTACATTACTAAATTGTATGAAGCCGAATTAATGGAGGATGTAAAAGGTTATGAAGGTGGTTATTACAAGAGATTTAAGGTTCATTTAATAGCCATGATACTATTTATTAGGGATGATAGAAATATCGTTTATATTGGATTCTTGATGATATTTTTTTCTATAATAATCTATTTTATTAATATTATAACTATTAGAGATGCTTAGTTCCGAACAACCATTATCATTTATTCACAGAATAGTTCAACCGAATATAAAAACAATATTGATTGTAATTATAGTTTTTATCCTGATATTAAAGAATCTTGAGATAAATTTCGTATTAATATTAATATTCGTTTTATTGGTTTTCGTTTATCATAAAGATATAATGAATACATTTAATGAAATAAATAGTAGCGAAAACAGTGTAGAAAGAATTGTGGAAGATAATAAAAGATTTAAAAAAGAAATTTTTTTCGACGAAAAAATATCTAAATTAATAAAAAAACTTCACAAATACAAGAAATATAATCCTAACGCATACAATGAAGGATATGACCAATTTAAACAATTTATGTTTATAATACACGATCTCGAAAGAATAGATATAGCTCACCCTAAACAATATTTTGAAAATGCGGAATATCATTTAAAACAGAGCATAAATCACTTCCAATCGTTAAGTATTTCTGTTCCCGAAGAAAAATTAATCCATGGTCTTAAATATAATAAATATGAATCTATGAAATTAGGTTCAAGAGTAGGGAAATTATGTAAAGATCTTTATAAACATTGTTATTATTTGTTATTTAATTTATCTCTGAGACTAAATGAATTATGGATAAAAGATCCAGATATATATATGAATCAAATTACAATGAATGTTGGAAATATAGAACCTAATGAAAATAATGATTTTCATTGGGAACTATATTAAGTTTATTGATATTTATTAATATCGTTGTATTTAATAAATGAATTATATATATTTTAAAATACCGAATGTAAAAACCGAAAATATTCATAATATATACAATTTTTTAGAATTTTTAAAAGATACGGATATTTATATTTATTATAATATCCTTAATAATTTGGATATATATGTTTTAAAAAATTTATGGAATAATATAGTTAAAGAATGGTCTAAATCTATTAACTATATGAAAAAAAATAAAAATGATAATCTTGAAAAATATACAACGAAATCTTATAAAATAATACATCATGTGATATATCACCAAGATTTAAATGATTACTTGAATGATTTCGTAGATAGAGATGAATTTAGGGCTATTTTCATTTTTAACTGTATATTGAAACATACTTAATACATACTTAATACATACTTAATACATACTTAATACATACTAATTCATATTCGTATATTCATTGGGGATACCCGCCGCCTCCAAATCTACACATTCTATAGGAGGCATTTCTATATCTTGGTGAAGATCTAATATTGCTTCTAAGTTGGGATTATCTTTGGCACCCAGTCTTATTAATTGTTCTATAAGATAATTATTTTTAAGAAGACTAAATAAAGTCTTATTATTCGTACTCAATTCTTCAAATGTTAGATAATCTTTATCATTTAAGTTTAAATTAATATTATCGTTGATACACTTGGTTATGTCGAGATTACATATATTCTGATTATCTTGCAAATTTCTAGATATGTCTGATATATGATATATTGCTGTGTCCCCCAATCTTTCACTATCAACTATTATATATCTGTATCCGGTAAAAGTTGTAATTGGCATAATTGATCTTGGGAATATTTTACCAAGAAATCTTATATTATAATACTTATTAAAATCTATAAAATTGGATTGTCCTTCAACGATATAAATAGAAAGATCTCTATTTTCAAGATTAATTAATTTTATTTCCATTTTTTTGATATTCAGCATATTTTCATATAGTTTTAATTGTTCTTCATCGATACCTTTAACTTTATCACTAATAATACATTCTCTTAGACATTTTTCCATTAATATCATTGTTTCTAAGAAATTTACTTCATTTACCCCATTTACCTCATTTACCTCATTTACTTCATTTAATCCATTTACTTCATTTAATTCATTTACTTCATTTACCTCATTTACTTCATTTACCTCATTTACCTCGTTTACCATATTAGGACAAGTCCTTCTGTTATGCCCGATCAATCCACAGACAGAACAAGGCATTTTCGTTTATTTTATTGGTTGATAATAATTTAATATCAAATTTATTCAAGACTATCTATTATAGTGTTCTTATCTTTTTTTTTCCTAAATAATTTAAGATATTCGGAATTATTTTTCATATTTTTATTCATTGAATTATTAACTATAACTATGGGTGGAATAATTAATTCATTATTATTATTATTCTTTATATATTCATTTCTATCCATATTACCCCCGAATGTTTTTAAACATAATTTATTCGGTATCATATTCACATCCACGAATTCTCCATAAATATGTTTATGATAAAATTTAAGTAATTGATATTTTTCCCATAATTCCTTAGTTTTATATTTATCATAGATATACCTTAATGAACATTCATCGGAACAGAAATAACCATTAACATAAAATATACTGTCTTTATATTTAAGAGGATGATATTTAATATTATCGCAAGTATGACAACAATTCCAACAAGATATATTTTCTTTTATATATTCCTTTTCTAATTTAACATATCCAGGTAATATTTCGGGGTTAATATTATCAGAAGGTTTTTTTATACATATTATAATATTTGACATTTATGAAATAATAACGATATAGCTTTAAGTTTAAAAAATTAAAATAATAAAAATTATTTTAATAAATATGTTCGGAGAAATACAATTTGAACTAAGTAGTCTTCACACTATACTTTTATTTTTAATCGTGGGGGGGGTGATGGCTATTTTATTTTTAGAAATAAGGAAGCTTAAGATTCAGGTAAATTCTTTATTATCTAGAGATAATAAATTAATTAATCCGACTGATAATTTAAATATGGGGAAATTATACAATGGGTCGGTGAATGATACAATTCAGATGAACTACACGAATACAATTCCAGTTGATATTCCACCAGATGAAATAAATGTAACAACGGAGAAATCGGTTACCGAGGGACGGGGAATTAATATTGATGTAAAAGATAATAGAGGAGCAGATACATTAGTTCGGAAAGTAATTAACACAGATATAAATACAGATATAAATACAGATATAAATACAGATATAAATACAGATATAAATACAGATATAAACACGGATATAGACGATTTAATTCAAGATGATTCAGACGATTCAGAAGATTCTGATGATTCAGATGATTCTGATTCAAGTGATTTAGATAATATAGTTAAGTCTATTGATCTAAGTGATTCGGATTCCGACGATCACGGGGATTTGGATATAGAGGATCAAGAAGATCAAGATAAAAAATTCGAAAATTACCGGAAACTTACTGTCACTGAACTGAAAAATATATTATCTGATAAAAATTTACCATTGTCGGGAAATAAAACTAAATTAATTCAACGAATAAAAGAAAATATGTAAATCACCTAAATTTTTTTTATTTAGTTTAAATATAAATGAGTAAAGTTCCGGATAATGTTGAATTAGGTTTTCCCGCTAGAATGAATGATGGACGTCAATTCACCGATTACAGACCTAATTGTTATCTTAATAATGAATTAGGTCAGAATATGGGTAGCTGGCAGTACAGAACATTTCTAACAAGGAATGCAATCGAAATTCACAATAAAATGATACAGGGCGCAGAAACTAAAAGTGCTTGCTCCGATTGCACCGGTGCCCCCATCCCAGATGTTAAAACAGTTTTAGATTGCACCCACCAGAATACCTGTTATTATAATATGAAAGACCCGAATGGTCTGGGTCAAGGTAGAAATTACAATACCAAATAATTTAAAATTATCCCAATATATTAATTTAAATGAATATTATTTTTTATATCTTAGGTGGGTGGTTTATTTATCACTCCATTGAACATTTTTTACACCGATTTAGTCATAATTCTAAATCGGGGTATATTTATAAAATACATAAAAAACATCATACAATATATTATCCTACCAGTAGTTTAATGAGTGACGGATATAAAACGGGATACACCTATTGTATACCGGATGGTCTATTAGCCCAAGGACCCCCGAGTGTTATGATAATTATTACTTTTTATTTCCTATTGGATTATAATTCATTTTTAATATTATCAAGTTATATTTTATTCTTCGCATATATTTCGGATTATTTCCATACTCATATTCATACAGAAAATACTTGGTTAGGTGAATATTCTTGGTTTATTAAAATGAGAGAAATACATTTCAATCATCATAAAAATACAACTAAAAACTTTAATATAATAGATATGAATATAGATAAATTAATGAAAACATATAATTATTGAGTTATTGTCTCCAACGGTTCCCACAATCTAAACAATTAATAAATTGGGTCATGGGTTCGTCTGCCGATCTTGTCTGTATTTCATAGTAAGAACATGAGCGACTTCCGCATTTCCTACATTTAAATACATCAGTCATGGCTTCGGGTTTAAGATCATATTTAAGTTTATCTCTTTTAATTACAAGATCAAGGAGTTCTTTCCAATTTTCGGGGAAAATATCGTAAACATTAAGGTGACATATTTTTTCGGGATCTATTTCCCCATTTTTTATTCTATCCAAGAATTTTTTATTTCCAATATAAGAATCATTTTTAACATTGGAATATATTGACATTATTTTATTTAGATAGAAGTCTTTAAAGATTATATTAGACCAGAATCTTTTAATATTTTTTTCTTTACTTTTTTCTATAACATAATTATAAATTCCTTTTTCTATTTTTAATGCTAATATTTTATCTCCAACTTCTTTTTCGAAATTTTTAACGACAGCCAATCTAAGTTTATCATCAAAACTACTATTCATTTTAATTATTTATTTATTTAATATTTAAATATTATCAAATTTTAATATTAATATTGTGTTAAATCTTCATCAAGTTCGTTTTCATTCTCCGATAAAATATCATTATCTTCTTCCGAAGATAATTCTTCTTCGGTTTTATATTCTTCATCTTCTTCTTCGGATGATTGATATTCTTCATCAGATGATGGGCAATCATCAAAACCACCGAATAATTGATTATAACAATCGCTGTATTCACTTATAGTTAATGGTGAATACCTACCTTTACACATTTTAACTATAAACATATCACCGAATAATAATTGTTCCGAAGAATCAGTTTCTATAAATGAACTAGAACCAGAAGGAGGTAGATCGTGTTTATTTTCAAATCCAGCTTCTCCGTCATACCACCCATAGCATATAATCTCTGATCCACCCGTTTTCCAAGTGTAAAGTAATTTCAGGGAATCGTTCCCATTCGATTTACTATTCTGCGTCAATATTTTTAATATATTTTTTTTCGTGAATTTACATTCCAAGTCACACATATCGCCGGCCTTGGAAATTCGAATCACCTTCATTATAATTTTATTATTTAACTCACCTTTTTAAATAATTTTATAAACATTTATTATAATGGAAGGTAATAATTATGATTCCCCGAAAGAATTAAAACGTGAAATGTCCCTCGAATCGGCGGCCATATCGGGTATTGATACTGTTGAACAATATGAAAAAATGAAAAAAAAAGATCCAGATTTAGATAAAACAGGGGGTCCCGAAGAAATTGATCCGGAATTACTAGAAATGAACATGGAACCGGATGGATATGATTTCAAGGAAAGATTAAAACAAGAAGCTCCCCCACCGAGTAATTTTTTACCACCCAACGTTAATAGAGAAATTTTAAAGAAATTCTATATTGTATTTAAAAAATTGTATGAATTATCGAATGGAGATCTTATAACTAGTTTCACCATGACTAACTTTATTTTCTTAGGATCAAGTTTTTATTTGAATTTAATTAGTCATCTATCTAAAATAGACGCATCATCATTTCTATTTTCTCAGGTAGGAATAACCGCAATGGTAAATTTATATGCACCAGATGAAGATTACGATGAATTTATCATTAGAAAAAAATTAAGAGATGAATTGACCGATAAACAGAGTTCTATTGTGGGATTGCTTAAAAGTTCTCCATCTACCGGAATATCGGAAAAACTCGGGGGTCTTGGTATAACAGAGGAACTTGCGGTTCAAATTAAAGGATTTATGGAGAATTTTTCTACGAGAGGTTCAGTTTTTTCCGAGAATTTCAACTCATTTATTGAAAACGGGGTCGTCAAGTTTATGAATGGTTCGGGTTTATATTCGTTATTATTTTCTCATAATTATCGAGCTAACCGCTCATCAACCGATGGAGAACCAATTTATAAACTATTGGATGAATTGGAAGAATCGGAGATTCAAGATGAGTTGAAGGGGTTGATAGAAGATGAAAAAACCAAGCAGTTAATGAATTCTTTATTCAATATTATATTATTATTTTCCTTATTACAACCCGAATTACGAAATGTTATTGCTACTAGTTTACCTAAAACAACGAGCTCTGCGGATATAAGATCATCACAGGGTATATCTATGCCCCGATTAACATATATGGATCGTGTGCCAAGTTTTTTCAATGTTAATACTGATTTATTCAAATATATAATGAAAAAAATCCCAACATATAGGCGCTCCGAATTTAAAAAAATTTTATATGAATTTTTAGCCGAAGAAAAAACCAAGGGAGATTTTGATGAATTAGTAAAAGAGTTTACTGGAAAAAATATAAAACATCATGAAACTATTTTTAAAAAAATGATTAAAAAGCAAACAAGAGTAAAAAAATCGGCATATAAAAAAGGGAAAAAGAAAAAACCCGTTAAAACCGAAAAAAAAAAGAAACCATCTAAGAGGGAAATATTACAAGTGCGATCAAGAAAGAAAGATCGGAAGAAAGATAAAAAGAAAAAGAAGAAAAAGAAGAAAAAGACAACAAGTGCAAGTAGGGGGAAAAATCGGAAAGTAAATAAAGATAGAGTAATAAGGGTAGGAGATTCAGTAGAAATTCGTTATAATTAAATTCTATTTAGTAATATATATGGGTTTTAAGAATGATTATGATGAAAATTCTAGATTCCAAGAATCTAAGAAAATATTATTAAAATATCCGACAAGGATTCCTATCATTGTAGAAAAACACGAAAAATGTCAATTTGAGGAAATTAATAAAAAAAAATATCTAGTTCCGAAAAATATGCCAATGAATCAGTTCATTTTTATTATTAGAAAAAGAATTAAATTGGATCCATCTAAGACATTATTCGTAATGGTTAATGATAGTTTAGCATCAAGTGCTGAATTATTGGGAGATATATATGAAACTAAAAAGGATACAGATGGATTTATGTATATAAAATATAGTTCCGAAAATACTTTCGGTTAAGTAATATCTTTTTAATGATTAAAATAATATTTTATATAAGTATAATATTATAATGGATACAATTATACTTGTAGGATTATTATTAGTTTTACTTTATTTCTACATAAGTCGGGGTAATCTGTTGGGTTCAACGAAAGATCCCTCACAGAAAGAAATTCAGGAATTAGATTATGTCAAGGAAAAAGAAGAAATAATACAAGTAGATGAACTGGGAGAATTCCCAACTCCACAATTAAGTAGAGGATTCAATAAACTTTCTAAAGGAATAATAAAACCAATTAATAATATTAAAGATTTTTTTCCTAATAAGAAAAATCCAGCAATAATTAGAGATGTCCCTGATAATATGGTTAAAGAAAGAATTTATTTCCCCGATTATTTTAGAAAAGATAGATTAGATGGAAATGATATAGGTACCGAAGAAATGAGACCCTTTTCAACTAATGATGAACCCGATAATTCGTGGACAGATTCCAATGTTTCACATCATCCTAAATTTTATACAAGTGATATTAAAGATGAACTTACGGATGTTGGATCATTTTTCGACAAAAATAACCAGTATAACGATAAAACAAGTATAAATACAGATATTTTACCGGGCGATAGTTGCTACATTAATAAGAAAGGAATGAAATTCTGCGAAGATAATACTCGCTTACAGAATATCCCACCTTCTCTTATTACAGATGTAAATAAATGTTATGCTCTCAATACAGTTGGGATGTATAAAGATAAAAATAAGAAACCCAATGAATATGTATCTTTTAATGAAGAAAAAATAGACAATGAAAATTTAGGTGTATGGTCTTATTCCGATGATAGAGTAATGAATGGGGGTAATTTCTTCAATGAAGTATTTCCTTCTAAACAACTAAATGAAACCGTTGGACCTAAACTAAAGGGATTAGTTGGCTCTTGTGGTATTTAAATAATAACATTTTTCATTTATTTCTATATTATTTTCTTTACACCAATCAATCGTCAATTCAATCTGTTCGCTTGTTGGATATATTTTTAAAGATTTATTAAAAAGTTTCGTTCCTTCGTTAATTTTTTTTATCTGCTTTTCTAAATAGTATTCATTAAAATTACGAATATTATTTAAAAAATCTTTAGGACATTTATAGTCCGATTTATCTACTAATCCTCTGAATAATAGATTGATTAATTCTTTATTATATCCCTTATAACCCATACAGATTATATATTTTTCTGAATTGGATATACGACTTACCGCTGGTTTATGAAAATAAATATTTTCATAAAATAAGCTTAATATATAAATAAGATGAATTGTTTCTTTCAGAAAAATATCAAAGATTTTACATATGAAAGATCCACCGATAGTCTGAATATTAAGTGCTAGGAATATCTCACTCTGGATTAATTTCAATGAATCTCTTTCTTGACTATTATAATCTACCGAATAATCGAAACCCCCATCTGCTGTAACTATATCATAATAATTTTTTTTACCATTAATCATCGATAATAAATTACTAATATCACAGATATCACCGTTGCCCTTTATACCATATTTAAAATCAATATTTTCATATAAGAGTTTTTTATTCCAGTAGGGTATTTTTTTATTTTCACATAAAAGACTGGTCGCATCTATTTTACCATTATATTCTAATAAACATTGTATAAATCCTCCCGGAGCTTCCGCAATACAGAAAATATTATTATATTCTTTTATTATATTAAATTTGTTTAATATTTCTTTCATCTTAAAATATGAACGACTATATGGATTATAAAGAGCTATATTCTTAAAAGGATTGGATGAAGTATAAATATATTCATATTCATTAATAATCTTTTTTATTAACGACCATTTTTTAGGATCTTCGTCTATTTTAGATTTTTCTTTTTTAATAATTTTAATAAGATCATCCATATCTTGGATTGAAACATGATCATCATTCTTATATTTTATTTCGTATTTCATGTATTATGATAGTTAGAATCTTTTAAGTTAATATTTTTCAAATATAAACCAATTATTAAGAGAACTTAATATTTTTAATTTTTCATTCTCCTTTTTATTTATCTCCAATGATTTATGATAAGGTCCCCCCGATTTTAATAAAATATCCTTAGAAGATAATTTATTTAAGTTTTCTATTATTGTCTCAAATGATCCTATACCTCCTTCGGATGAATATTCATCCTTATTAAATATGCCGTTGTATATACCCCTTAAATCGGGTTTCACAGGTCTAAATTTATATAATTTCATCATATCTTTTAAAAGATCAAAGTTAACTAAATATTCAGTTATAGATTGACCTATACTACTCATTTCAACATTAATCTTCTGCCCTAGGAGTGGTTTTATATTAGTTTTATCATAATCAAAATTATCTATATCATAATCTTTCTTTATTGAAAATACAAGATTTTCATGATCATCGTGCATAGAATATTCATTTTTATCTTTTAATAGATTAAAGAGTTTGGAACCATCGTAGCAACTTCCTATAAAATATCCACCTTTATTACAATTATCACTCAAGTTCTGTAAATAACCGCGTAATGTTATTTCATCTTTAAAATAATAATGAATCGTAAACTGACTGCTTATAATATCAAATCCCCTATCCGCTATTTTCCTGTAAATTTTCTCTATTTTCGTATATTCCTTGGGTAATGATTTATTTTTATTGTAAATAATATTTATAAGATTTCTATTTCTCTCAATCATTTCATCTGTACCCTTGTAACCGAATCCATCTTTAATAGATTCGGAAGTATCATATTGAATAAACATAGCCTTAGGTTTCTGTTTCGTTTCAAGATAAAATCTCTTGGCAGCATTATTTACATCTCCAGATATATCTAATCCCAATAGAAATTTTATCTTATTTTTTGAGTATAGATATTTATTTATATCACCACCTCTACCGATTGAAGTATCCATGATTGATATGGATTTATTTCCTATAGAGCATACGGAAGTAATAAGTTTATTCTTGATGTAATTATGTAATTTTCTAAGTGATATATCTTCAGACATTTCCACATCTTTATCAATATAATAATTATCTCTCGTTATTTCTTCCTCTTCTAACCCAACCGGAATATCTTCTATACCTGTAATCATATCTGTTGTTACAGGATTAACTATTGTTGACCAGATATTATTCGCAGTAATAAAGAATTGAGGTTTAATTTTATCTGGTCTTAATCGGAGGGGTATCCACCGCGAATCTTCTGTATTATCTGGGCAATATCTCATTTCTACGAGTTGATTATTGGTTAACTCAGATTTATCTTTTTCACAGAATATCTTATTATTCTTTAAAGGCAAGTTACATATATGATGGGACTTAGTCTTATCTGGATCAAACAATACTTCCCTCTTTTCTTCTTGTAATCTATCTTCAATTAATATTTTCCAGGAATAATCGAATGTTTCATCTCTTTTACTATCGTATCCCACATATAAATGAATCTGCTTACATTTAGTAACTTTACCATTAATCTTTGAACTCACTATTTTATCCCTTTCGTTACCATTTTTATCTTTTTCTTTTACGAATCTTACTCTGAAATCAATTGTGTTTTCTTCGGGTGGTTTCCACTTGTAATTAATAGACCATTCTCCCCCGAAATTCTTTAATACTTCACCCTCATTTAGTGACTTTACTGACATACGCATGGGCATATAAATGAGACCATCAATTGAATATTCATAACCGCTCTTTTTCGTTTCAATATCCCACAATTTTTTAGATTGTCGGAATATCCCGCTAATATTTGAATATTTAGTAGGATCTTTCTTACTCTTCTGTAACTTCTTTGGTCCCTCTAAATAAGATTTGAATCCTATCCTAAAATCAGTTTCATCGAATATCATCTCAACATTCTGTTTAAAATCTTCCATAATTGAAAATCTTGAAATATCTTTCTTCTTTTTAGATAACCAAGGGTAACTATATGCATGCTCTGGATATTTTGAAGCACCATCCCCCGCATAGTATACATCGAATATCATAAATAATTTAATAGGGGATCCTCTCTTATTCTTCGTTATATATTCACCATCGAATAACCATTTCCCGTGACAATTTTCAAATTTAACATTCGTCCCCATTACTTCTTTCTTGGGGGTAATCAAATAACCGATTTTATCCGAATTAATAAGTAATTGTGATCGGATACCATCCGCTTTTTCGGTTACAACGTATCCCTCAACGATAGAATTTCTGTGATCCTGCATTACATGATTTAGAGAGATTGAAACCGGATTGGGACCCATAAACCTTGTTTCTTTCACCTCCAAGTTTTCTATTTCCCTTTCAAGTCTCCTATCTTTTTCTTTTTTACTATTTATTTCTCTTTTCTTTTTTAATAGATATCCAGAATCATTCTGTTCAGTTAATGTTCTATAATCAATAATTATATCATTCTTTTCTGTATTACTTAATACTATATCATCATTCATTTTTAATTTAAGAACTTTCTCTATTGTCCCCTTGAATAATTCTGCCAGATTCTTCGCCACGAAATTAATGTCACTGCCCATCTGTTTTTCTTTCTTTTTTTCAAAAATTCTTTCTTGAATTTTTAATTCTTCATCAAATTTACCTTCTTCTTTCATTACGTCAAATAATGTGTCCGAAGGTATTATTTCTGGTTTTCGGTCTAAATAATAAGTTTCGGGTTTCCATTCTTTAGTTACTTCATCCATGGAAGAAAGATCCCTCGAAGGTTCCGATTTTTCGGGTACTTCTGTATCAAGATCTATTGAAACCTTCTTTCTATTTTTATGTTCCGGGGTCCAGGATATTTTTTTCTTATATTCTGCTATTTTAACGATATATTTTTCTGGGACGAGAATAGTATTGGTAAATATAGGATTATCTTTTAATTCATCATCGGTAAAAGGCATAAAAACACTATACTGAATATAATCACTATGCTTAGGTGATCCTTTATAATCTCCTTCTGTATTTAAATTTTTCGAAACATAGAGTAGAGTTCTGTTATTAGTCAATATATCATCAAATATTTCTTCTCTTCCACTATCTTCCCAATATTCATATTTTATATCTTCAAATGAAAACTTAGGTAGAACGCCTCGTTGATCTGATACGTTCAACGTATCACCATATTCACCTTTATCTTCATTTATTCCTCCCGATATATTATATGGATCTTCATATTCGGCTATTTCATATGGTTCTAATTGAGAATAAACATTATCCCCCATATTGATTTTCGAAGACCAATCATTTTTCATTTCTAGAAATTTACTCCCAAGTTCTTCATCATTTTCTTCTGCTTCTCTAATTAATTTTCCTTTAAAAACATCAATTGGGAATATTCCTTTATTATCCACCGAACCGACATATTCTATTTCAAGTTCATATGATTCTTTATTCTTTAAGATACCCGATTCTACGAATGATTTATATAAATTATTTGATCTCTGTCTGGGATTATAATCATTGTGTTTTACTACGGTTATATCTATTCTAAATAGATTATCATCTGTTAAGAAACTATATCTCTTCTTATATCTGAAATATTTCAGTTGATTTTTCCAATCCATCAATAGACTCTGAACCTCGAAATAACTTTCATCAATTTCTTCTTCACTTTTAAGATTTATCTTGTAATTATAATCATAATCAATAATGGGATAAAATTTAACATTGGGGAATCTTGGATTAGAATATCTTTTTTTCTTAATAAAGTTTTTCAGTGGGATATCTTCTATACTATCCGTTTTACAATATTTTTTTATATTTTCTACACCAGTTATAGTTGTCCTTATATCTTTAATAATAATATCCAATGTATTTTCTTCGTGTAACAAGGGATACTTCTGCCGAAGGGTATTTAATACTCTTAAAAAATCTTCTCTATTCATTTTACTTTTAAAATCTCCACCGTATACGAATTCTAATTCGCAATTTTTATCTTCAATTGCGTATTTCGCATACTGAAATAATTGTGTATTTTTTTGACCCCTCAATAAATTCATTATATATATTAAGTATATTTATTATTGTTTTAAATTTAATCAAATTTATATTATATCCAGGGATTATATTTTTCATAGTGTATAATATAAATGGATATTAAGAATTTAATAAATGGGTGATCCTGTTTACGATGACAATGGCAAGATTGTGAGACGGGACTTCGGCATCAAGAATGCTGTCTTTATTCTTGTTATAGGATATATTGGATATTCTTTAATGTCAGGATGTGAGGTTAAATCGGGTAAAAAGAAAATGAAAGGAGGAGAGCTAACCTGGGGAAATTAGGATTGGCGATAGTCATTGGGTGTGCAATTGGTCTAGCGCTAGCGGGACATTTTTTAGTTCCAATAATTTGGAAGAGGGCCATGGATAATATCACCGAAAATATTGGAACTAAGAGAAAAAACTAAGTTATTCATGTATGAGAGAGGTTTAATTTTCGGGATGTCGTGTGATCCGAAATACTGGATCAATTTCAATCTTATCCACAATCCGAGTTATCGCTACATGGTTATCATAAATGATGATGATACATATTTATTTCATTATAAAGTATATTTTTAGTTTTAGTTTTATTTTTACCGTCCGCTTTAAGGGGAATATCCAATTTAGTAGCTATTTCCCTTAAATCATCTATCTTATATTTACTCATTGAACCGAGATATGTTTCGTATACCTTTTTTACATCTATATTGAAAATAGAATGTTCAATATCTTTCTTAACAATATTTTCCGAAATATTATCACTTAAATAAAATCTATTTTTATTGAGACACAGATAAATTTTATTATAATTTTTATTAGTTGTTTCGTAATATTCACGCCTATTTAAGTCAACGAATACGAAATGTATCTTAAATAAATCATTCATATAATAAAGTGAAGAAATATTATATTTTCCTTTTGACCCTTCAATCGCAGATAGATGGAGACTAGACTGAATTAATTTTTTTTTCATAGTTTTAACGTTGTAATTCATATTATCATAAAAATTCACGGAATCTTCGTCTATCCTTGAAGATATTTCCATTACTCTCTGTTTAAATAATATTTTTTTTTCTTCTTTTGAGCAACTCAGTAAGATTAGATCGTAATTATCAAGAATACAGAATAAAAAATTATAATAATCTTCTTTTATTTGATGAGTTTTAATTTGCTCAATAAAAGAAGATTCGTTTATAGAAGAAACGAAATCGCAATCGCTATTTATTCCTTTAATTAAATTTAGAATCATACGTGGTTTATAATATAAAATTACCGTTGAAGCTTTAAATAAATTACGTAAAAACGTGTTTCAATACTTTTTCTAGGTTCGGATCAAGATAAATATATTTTTCTTTTTCAATCATTGTTTTTCCACCATATTTATTCATAGGTATATCAACTTCATCGTCAAGATCCTGGAATATTTTTTCATTTACTAATTTATAAATCCCTTCTACATATTTAGTTTCGAGTAAGGATAAATTTATAAAAAGACCATTGGAATTCTGTGAATAATTAATATTATTTACATATATAAATGATATAATATCATCGGTTTCATTTATAAAATCTATATTTTTAGAGATAAAATCTATTTTTTCGTCCATATTTATAAATTGTGAAAATAATAAAAAAATAAAAACTTAAATATATATATCATTTGATTTATTAATTCAGCATCTTCCCAATAAGTTGTATCTGTGTTCCCATATATTTTATACGTTTATCCATTGTTTCAACTTTAATTTTATCCCCCTCCTTTAATTTTTCTATATCACAATATTCTTTCGGAACTATGATCAATAATGGTGATGTTTTAAAGTCGGTTTCACCGTTAAACTCTATGAAACATATTAAACCCATTTTAGTTATATTATTAATTATACAATCATAAACTTGCCCTTTATTGGTTAAAATAGTTTTAAGTCTATAATTAATTTTATATTCAATTAAGCTCTTATTATCTATATTCACAATTTTACCTGTAGTCCTGTTTATAATTTCTATACTATCCTTAATTATATAACCATTTTTAGTGCATTTCCCTTCATATTTTTTTAGTTTATGTAAAATAATTCCATCAATATTTCGGGTTTTATAAATATCAGAGGATTTTATCTGAACAGTTTCACTTAACAATTGATCTGTTGTGATATCCATTTATACTAATAATTATAATATATATTTAAATCAAATTTAAATTGTTTTATGTTTATACAACCAAAATATATCTCCATTTATGAATAATTTATTTTCTCTTAGTAATAATTCTACATTTATTATAGATTCGATATTAAGGGCGCTTATTGTTTTCAATATTTCGTAATTTTCTTTACTTTTAGATAATTTTTCCATTGTATCCTTTAATGCTTCTACACCACCGTACGCAATCCATCCACCAACTAAGGACAACATGTATCCTGGACCCGTATCTCCTCTCTTTTTATATTTACATATCATACTATCCATGGGGGCTTTATCTAACTCTTTTAATCCCGTTTTATATATTAAATATCCAAATTCATTCATCTTATGTTTTTCTTCGTGTTTCGGGAATATAATTGTTTTTTTAGTTTCATATAAATCTTCTAATATACTATTCTCTAATACAAGATTACATAAGAGTATTTCCTCTTTATTTTTTACTTCTCTATATTCAAAACATACAGGTTTATCTCTAAAATGATCGTAAAGGAAAAATCCCCATGGTTTTAATGTGGAGTTTCCCCCTTTTAGGTAATATTTATTATTTTTTTTATCTTTATATAATAGATTAACATTATAATAATCCCTTATAGAGTCTATAATATCGGAATTGATGGTCGGTTTTTCTATAAAATCTATGAAATCTATTTTTTCCTTTATTAAGAAAAACATAATCATGCATCTATCTTTAAAGGTGAATCTATCAATGATAAATCTTTTTATGATATCACTAGTATATATTTTTTCATAATTTTCCTTAGATATATTTATATCTTTATGTTCAAATAAATCATTATACCGAGATTCCAGTTCACTATTTAATTCTTTTAAATCCGATATAGTAAATCTCTGTCTTTCAGATATGTCTAAAAATTTAAAATTATTCGTATCCAATTTATAGTCAAATATATCTGCTTTACCCGTATTAATACGGTAATAACTGGGTAAATATATATCTCTATTTTTAAAGGGTTGAAAAACATAATATCCGTTTATATATTCGAGATAACCTTTCGTTCCATTTTTTATGATACTATCTTTACCATTCTTTAATTGATCTAACGAATGATTAAATATATCTTCATTAAAATTATCAAGATTATCTTTCATTTTTATTTTTAATTCATCGTAATTTAGACATATGAAGTCTTTTATAATATCTGATATGTATATCTTATATGTATTTATAATGGGTTGAGAATATTCTATTTTAAAGGTTGATTCTTGTAAATTGTCCTTTTTAACATTATCTGAAATATCGAATTTATCTGTTATATAATCGCAATTTTCCAAAAAAGAACACGTCCTCGAATAAGGTCTGTCGAATGGTTTATCAGTAAATTCGTTCTTTCCTTTTATAGAAGGTTTAATAGAGATTTCATCAATATCGGCTTGTTTTATAACATTGGAATTTCGAAACAGATATTTATCTATTGAGACTTCTTTTAATATTTTTTCAATATTACCTATTCGGGTTGCTTTATCTTCGCAACTATGATACATATAGGTTTCAATACTTTCATTATCTTTTAAATCACATGAATGCAGAAATATAGTAACATTTTTATCTTTTTCATCTTCCAACATAGAATGGGAACAATTCCGAATACCTCTCCCTATAACCTGCTCCAATTTATTTATATTATGCCAAGGTTCTAATAGATGGATATTTCTAATATTTTTAAAATCAATCCCCTCCGCCGCCACGGTTGATCCAATTACAACTTTAATCAATTTACCCTCCTTATTTTTCTCCGAATTTAAAATATTTAATTCTTTTTCAAAATTATTCGTTAATTTTAATGAAGATCCGGCTATAACGCTATATGTAGCCCTTACCCCCCCCTCTTCTAATTTAGTTCCATCATAAGATATAGGTTTCCTTTTATCCTCCGATATTAATACTTCTTCTTTATCATATTTCGTGAATCCATTCTGCTCCAATGCTAATACTAAGGGCATTATTCCGCCATCTAAGAAATTAGAGTAAACGAAAGTGATACCTTCACTATTTATAATTTTTTCTATTATTGTTCTGATCTTACAGGCATAATTACCCAGTTCATCGATATCTAAAAAATTTTTTTTCTTAATATTTTTTTTAAATGTGTATTTTACTGGTTTTTTATTCTTGATAGAAAAACAATTTCTCAGACCATTCGTACCATAGCAATCGTTAATATCTTCTGAATCGACGGGGAAAATACAATTACTTATCTGCAACATTTTACCATAATATGTTACATCGCTTATATTTTCTTTTCCTTCTATAAATTTTATTTCTTCATCGTATTTCTCTAATTGTTTATTTTTTAGTTCAGAAGAATACAATTCCATGAATTTCATCTCTGGTTTTAAATTTTCTTTATCGAAAATATTCTTTTTCTTGGGTTTTAGAATATTTTTCTCTTCACCTTTAATCTGAGATATATCTATTCTATAAGGAAATGTGATTGGATTCTCTCCTCTTAAATATGAAATATATCCCTTTGAGTATTCTTCTATTAATTCTTTACTTTCTTTCGCGAGATTATTCCCTTCAAAGTTTATATTATCTCGTATTATTTCTCTTTTATCATTTAATAACATCATATTTAGTATCCATACGATTTCTTCGGGTTGATTAAACATGGGATTCGCTGTTAGAAGTATTAATTTTAAATTATCGCTGTATTTAATCACCTTTTCAATATACATTATTGTATCTCTTTCTTTTATTAATGAATCTTCGCTTCTTATTTTATGAACTTCATCAATAATTAATACTCTATTCGAATATTTCTCTTTTATTAGTTCTATCTCTTTTTTTTTAATTGATATTATATCCTTTTTCTGTATCATCTTAGTATTTTCTTCAAGATATCTCTTGACCGAATTAGCGAAAGAAAGATAACCATACATTTCATAATACTCTTTTATTCGTTTTTTCGCCATATTATCTTTATTTTTTTCATATTTGTCTTCATCTTGAATGTATTCATCTTGGGTACACTGATTGTTTTCTTTTAATGGGTCGTATATATTTTTCTTCCAACCGCTCTGTATTTTTTCGGGAGCCAGGATAATTGTTTTACCTAATAAATCCTTAAAATTTTCAGCAATTGATACCCCCGAGCAGGTCTTGCCAACACCAACCCCATGGAATATTAATATACTATTGTATGGTGTATTCGGAGACATATAATTTTTTAAAAATAATTGATGTGGAGATAATGTGAAAATATTCTTAACACATGAATTTATTCTTTTTTTCGGTATATAGTGAATCGCGAATTCTTTTTTTTTCGATAAAACTTTTAAAAAGTTATCATAATTTTTATATTCATTTATCTGTGGATAATATGTGAAATTGATATTCTTGTATTTATTAATCTGTTTCGTATCTATTTTCTTATTTATTTCACACCTGATTGATTTTATTTTCAAGGATCTAAGAAATAAAGTTTTATTTAAAGAATCAAGATCTTTTTTTTCTTTTAATAAATTTAATTCTTCGGTTGGTGATATTATTTCTTCATTTAAAATTTTTTCATATTCTTTATAAAGTTTTTCTTTTTTCATATTTAAATACATTACATCTATCTTTTTCTGATAAGCGCCGATATCTATTTCTATTATTTTTTCATTTACTAATTCTTCGAAAATTGAAATCATTTTAATATATATTATATGATAATATAATCTTCTATATTTTCAAGGAAATTAAACAGAGTGTTAATTAATCTAAAACGACTTTTATGATAATTTCTTAATTTATCCCGAGCATCATACTTGGATAACCATTTCATGTCGGAAATTTCCAATGATTGGATTTTCGTTTCATCTAATATAATTTCTTTTTCGTAATTTTTTAATTCCGCTAAGTAATAAATATGCCTGTATTTTATATTATTTTCTCCCATATATATTTCTGATAATGGAGTAATATTAATTAATAAATCATAATCATCACCGGTGAAATTAGTTTCTTCACTGCATTCCCTGACTGCACAATTTATATTCTTTTCGTTGTTGTTTTTTCTTCCCTTGGGAAATTCCCACTCAGTTTCATTATATTTATTTTTAGTTTTATTTAATAGACTATCTATGTTGTAGAATATTCCATCATATGTTATTCCTCTCTTAAGTGAATTAAATTTTTGTTTAGATTTTTCATAATCTTTTTTAAATCTCTGATTCTCTAATTCTTCTAATAACCATAGATTTTTCCATAATTCATCGAATGATTTATTTTTAATATTTTCTTTTTCTTTACTACAAAATTTATTCATTAATACTGAAATATATTTAGGATTATGAATATTGTATTTCCCCCTTATGAATTCTATATAACATAAAGAATTCGCTCTATTTATCATTAAAATCTCGGGTTTTTTTTCAATAAATCTAAACATTATAATACCATAGCTCGTGATAGGTTCTTTACATTCAATATAAGTGTGACCATTTTTACCACAATTGTTGCAAATAATATTCATTAATATATGATATTTTTAAAATAAGACTTATAAACAAATATCAAAAATATTTTCTACTCATTGTTAAATTATGACAGAATCATATAAATCAATTGACCCCAATATATGGGGACCCCACGGTTGGTCTTTTATTCATTATACAGCATTAGGATATCCAGAAAATCCTTCCGACGATGAAAAGGATAATTATAAAGTATTTTTTCATAGTCTTCAGAATACATTACCGTGCGTGAAATGTGCATTAAATTTTAAAGAAAATATTATAGAGCTACCAATTGATAAATCTTTAAATTCAAGGAAAGATCTTTTTAAATGGACGGTTGATATTCATAATATGGTAAATAATGAGTTGGGTAAAAAAAATTATACATATGAAATGGCTTACAAGAAATATATGAATTTAGATAAAGGATTTAATACTAAAGATATATGCATGATTTCGGGGATTATATTATTATTATTTCTGATCTTATATTTAATTAAAAAATAATTCGTTAGATTAAATTATTTTCTTTCTTATGATTATAAATGGTGAAAAAACTAATTGTAACTAAAATTATGACAGATGAACATGTATCTTCACATAAGGGACAATGGATAGATGAATCTCTTATAACTCAACCTATTATTAAATCCGACACAGATGTTTATTTTTTAGATGAAAATGGTACAGAAAAATTACTGCTTAAATTCAGAAAAAGAGTAATATCCGATAAATTAATCGATATAGGATGGAAATCTTATAAAGATCTGGCGAAAGCTAGTCGCGGTAGAGGAGCTTCGGCGGGCGCCATTAATCCTGAAAGCGATTATTGGAAAAAAAGACGTCTCGTTAAAACAAGTAAATGGTCGACGGGTTATTTAACTCCGAAGGGAAATGAATTATATGATTCATATTCTAAGGAAAATTTAGAAGATCTCCTTAAATTATGTACCGAACTGAATATAAAATCAAAAGATAATCCAGAAAAAGAAGATGTTATTATATCGTTAGTGACTAAAAAAGGAGGAATATCTAAAATGAAAGTTAATAATCAAGTTGCGTCTAATCCTATTGGTTATTATGAAGGAGCGAAGAATTTCGCAGATTTACCGTGTCGGTTGACACATTTTACAAGGACTAATTTCGAAAAATATAATCAAGGATTGAAATTTATTCAGCGCATTGATAAACTTTTTAAAAGATTAATACCCGACGCCCATCAGAGACAATTGGAAAGAGCGAATACTAAACCACATCTTAAAATACCGAATACATCATTCTCAACAATCACGATAAATAGAAATTTTAGAACCGCGTTACACCGAGATGCGGGTGATTTCAGCGGGGGATTCGGTAATCTAACTGTTATAGAAAGAGGTAAATATCATGGAGGATATACTGTTTTCCCTCAATTCGGGGTTGGTATAGATTTAAGAAAAAATGATTTCGTTGCAATGGATGTTCATCAATGGCATTCTAATACCCCCATATATGAAACAGATGAAGATAAAGCTTATAATGAAACCCTGGAAGAAGATTATCATGATAATCCCGATGTTGGAACCGAAGGATTGTATAAAAAATATACAAGATTATCTTTCGTGTGTTATCTTAGAGAAAAAATAGCAGATTGCCCCAATAAGGAAGAAATTAATCCTCAATTCTTGACTAAATCGGGTCATTCAAAGATTATTATAGATTAATAATATCTGTGAATAGACCATTTATCTTCATTGCCACTATTTATCACTTTATGTATTCCGATATTATCATTTATATGATAAATATTAAAGGGTTTTATCTTATGATATGTAATAATGGATGATTTATCCTTGCGTCTTTCCTCAAATAAATGAGATCCTTTTATCAATATATATGAACATTCTTTTCCATCATGACCATGGAAATCTGTTTCAATGTTAGGTAACCATTTTATAAGATAATATTCTTTATTAATAAATGGTAGTCTATATTTCACATAATGATTCTTGACTACTGTTTTAAATTTGATATTAGATAACTTAAAAATATTAGACATACTATATAATTATTATTATATGGAAAATTTTAAATATAATCCATTCTTAAAAGTTGATCCTTTCGAAACTAAAGGTAATAAATTAATCGATATATTTCGGGAAATAATTAAAAATAAAAATATGAAAGAACTCCTTGAAATAAATATTATACTTAATAAAAAATTAAAAGAATTAAATCATTGTAAATTAATTATTTAAAAAGATTATTTTAGTATAAAATATAAATGAGTTCCGAAAATAAAGAAAAAGTTTCTATCGTAACAATTCTTCATGGCGAGAAAGAATTTATTCCCCTAATTAAATATAATTATAATTCATTCTTAGATAAAGAAAAATTGGAACTTGTTATTGTGGATGACGGAAAGGAATCTCTCTTAGATTCTTTTTGTGATTTAGATAATTGTATTTATCTACATCTAAATAAAGATGATGTATCGAAATTTATGGATCAGATTGAAGAGGGATATAAACAACCGAATAAATCACTCCTACACTACCAGAGAAAAGTCAAAACATTACCCAATGGATTCAAGCGAGATTATGGTTCAGGAATGTCTTCACATGATTATATATTTCATATGAATGCCGATTGTATATATAACAAGAGAGCGATAGAAAAAAAATTGAATTTCTTGAAAAGAGTCGGTGCCGAATGTGTTTTCTGTGATACAAATCTCTGTTATGATATCTATGGTAAAGAACTATATAAAACTCAGTCTCCTATTAAAATATATGAATCTACATTATTTCATACTAGGGAATTCTGGAAAAGGAAGGGATTTAAGTGGTCCGATACTCAATTCGAAGGGAAACATTTTCATTACAACAATGGCATAGATAGAAAGATGGACAATTATTATGATACTATTCAGCTATTAAGTATTCACAATATGAATGAACATAAACCAGTAAAAGTAACATTGGAAAATATGAAAATTGATATCCCCGAGTTGATATCGGATATTAAAATTGAAACTCATCCATTTCAGAAATATATAGAAGATCTCTTCGATGATAATATTTCTATTTTAGGTATGGATTCGGATTTCTTAAAAAATGTAGATAAAGATACATGGTCAACAGATAATATCACTGAAAAGTGGAAACAGACGAAGCTTGCTAAAATCGTAAAAGGTATAGGAGATCGTTTTAATGTTCTGCTTTACAATGCGAAACATCCCGCCTGGGATCTCTTTAACCACGTTCCATTCGATATTATCTGTTTAGAAACAAGGAAAAATTATGATCAGATGGCGTCAATTATAATGGACTGTAAAACTCATGAATACGTAAATGTAAATGGTATATTTATTAGAAAAGATTTCTTAGAATCTAAAGAAGAAAGACAATTAACCGAGGAAGAAAGCGATGGAAGTAACTTAGATGATGAAATTAACGATGGAATTATTGATGAAAGTTTAAAAGAAAAAGAAGGATTAGATGAATCATATGAAATTGTTGAATAATTAACTTAAAAAATAAAATTTATTATAATATAAGTATAATGAATAAGGCGAAATCCATGAATCTAAACAATATTGCGATTGGTAATCTTGAATTACTCAATGGTCTTGATGATAATGTGGAAGAATATAACCTTGTTGTAGATGGAAATATTATTCAGCGTTCAACAGACAATAATTATGACGGTATTTTTAGTTTAAGAGAATTAGAATATCCTATTTATTTTTCATTTCATCAAATACTAAATTCTTTAAGGTATTCTAATCTTTATCGCGTTGAAGAATATAAGACAAGTGAAATTATCCAGCTCTTAGATGAATCAATTGACAATGTTATCAATCTCCTTGATAAGACACAAGATGACCCACAGAATAATGTATTATGTCGGATCATCGATGACGTGGATGATAAGTATGATATTCTGAGAGAAAGACACGACACTTGTTCATTCTGGAAAGCATATGAAACTTTTAATGATTATCTAGATACATTCTGCGAAGTACTGAAGGGGTGCAATAGATATTTATATGTTAGTAGTATATATTCACCTGTATTAGAAAAGGTTAATAATGAAACAGGGGAGGTCAATCCGAATCTTATTTATTCGGATGATGAATTGGAATCAGATTCAGTTGAAGACGAAGAAAGAGATAATGAATCAGATGATAATTCAGATGAAGAAAAGAAAAATAATTAATAAGGTAGATACTTCGGACTAACGTTACCATAGATAGAAGCATTGTAGGTATTTCCATCTTGACCCATGGACACAGATACACCCTTCTGTAACTCCCCACATCCTCTTTCATCTGTACAATCTTGGTTGTCCATATAAACGGGGACTTTAGTAGCTAGATGAGAATCTAAACTTGTGAAATAATTCCACTGATTAGATCCTCTGTAAGTCTGTCTTCCGAATAATGGTTTAATATTTTCTTCACCCTCACCTGTTAGATAACCCACTTGCTGATATGAAGGGGGTTCTCCTCTCGTAGGGACATTAATAGCCATTCTTTTTCTTGGATAAAATCTAGAATCATAATGTTTTCTAGGTTCTATAATTTCTTCTTCTTCTTCTTTTTCTATAATATTGTTATTTATGTAAATAATTTTCCCTTTACTGTATCTGGATTTCGTATTCGTATAAACGAAATAAAGAATTAATAAACCAAGTATAATAATATAATTATGTTTTTTCATATTTTTTTTATACTATATAGTATAAAATAATGGGCAAGAGTATTAGAAAGAATAAAAGTATTAAGAAGAGTCGAAAAAAGTACTTGAAGCGTAATAAGACTAAGGGTAAAACTCGCGAATATAGACGCACTAAAAATAAGAGACATAGAAATAAAAAGAGTAAAAATAAACGTTTAACGAAAAGAAATAAAAGATATTCAAACAAATCAAGAAAAAAATTTATAAGAAAGAAAAAGATTTATCAGGAGGGTGGTGTTGATGATATAGATTTCGGAACATTAACCTCAGCTCAAGTAGGTATATTAACCTACGGAGAAGGAATTAGGCGGTATATGGAAAGATTTAATACGGAAACAAAGAATAAAATATGTCGTATTACGGGCTATGTTGCAGGTGATGGTCGTGATTTACCTAAAATGTTGATGATGGATCGAAAAGCGAAAGAGATGGGCGGTCTGCTGAATATCGCACCCAGAGCAGAGCATATAACTTATAGTGTGGGGGGCGCCGGAAAACGTATAAGAGCCGAATACAAACCTGTCTCAGAATTATGTTATTGGATGATTAAAGTGGCTGAAAAAGGGGCACAAAGTGGACAATTTTCACCACAATTCGAGCCTTCAACTGTAACCGGGGGAAGTATCTGTATGTTAAAAAACCCCAATTCATTAACTCTTTCTGCAGGTACACTAAAGGCAATATTCCATAATTTATTAGATCTAATTAAAAATTGCTTAGAATGGTATAAAACCGATTATGCACCCCATGTACAAATCGACACAATAAGGCGTAAAGAATTACTAGAAAGCCAAGATTACATTCCGTTAAAAATTTTTAATGATTCTATTTGGCGATATTTACAGGCTGATTTTAGAGAAGAAACAGGGATAAGCGTTAAGGGAAAACTTCACATTGATTTAAATATAGAGTTAAAGGAATTATTCAGAGAAAAAAATATTCCTCATACCTACCCCAATGTGAGATTCGCAAACAGCATAAGGCCAGAAATTGGCAAATATATGGAATTGTGCGCTAAACTTGGATTCTTTTACTTCATGGTGGAAGATGAAAGAACTATGTTAGATTTTATGATCGATCATGTTGATACACTAAAGGGGATATTGGATGCATCATTTTTTGAAGAACTGGTTCAGACCGAACGTGCTAAGGCACTGACCGGGGGGACTGATGCTGCAGCGGCGAAACCAGCCAAGGGAGCGGAAATTGAAATGGATGCCAGACACTTATACTTCGGTCTGCCATCTGTGGATGGGAAACGTGAATTGGCCAAGACAGGTTCGGGTCTACTTCCTGTAGCGTAAGGAAGCTCGAACAAAAAAGGGCGTGTTTTCGTGCGCACAGATCACGCCATCTATCGGGCGCAACCTCACAGTGCCGGCGGCTTGAATGAATATCGTATTAAGCCAGAATAGAAGGGATCTTATAGAAGAAAATGAAAATTTAAAAGTCTTAGATTCTTTTTCTTGGGTAAAATCTAGAATCGTAATGTTTTCTAGGTTCTATAATTTCTTCTTTATCTTCTTTTTCAATAATGTTATTGTTAATGTAAATAATTTTTTCTTTACTGTATCTAGATTTCGTATTATTATAAACGAAATAAAGAATTAATAAACCAAGTATAATAATATAATTATGTTTTTTCATATTTTTTTTATACTATATAGTATAAAATAATGGGCAAGAGTATTAGAAAATATTCAAGGGGTCGCGTTGCAAATAAGCGTAATAAGCGCACCAATAAGCGCACCAATAAGCGCACTAATAAGAGCACTAATAAGCGCACCAATAAGCGCACTAATAAGCGCACTAATAAGAGAAGCGCGATTAAGCGGAAAACTAATCGCTCTAATAAACGAAAGATTCTAAGAAAGAAGCCGAGAAAGACGCCGAGAAAGACGCTGAGAAAGACGCCGAGAAAGACGCTAAGAAAGAATAAGATTAAAAATATGAGAGGTGGTATTGTGCCCACCCTGGCTCCAAGATGGTCCCGTACGTGGGGAGGGACCTCATATGAAAAATTATTCGATGAGTTTACCGGTATATTACACGAACTGGCGGGATCAGATGGGGATGAACAACAAATAGCAAGTGAATTAATAACATATTTTCCTGAGACGGAATGGAGAGGATACGGTCCGATAAAGAAACCGGTGGGGGGATATGTTGAAAGTGACTCACTTAAGATTATCCCAGATAATCTTAGCCCTAATAGTATTGCTAGATTGACCAATTCCCTCACAGGTGGGGGAGAACGTATTCAATTATGGAACTGCCTGGACCCAGAATCTCCCCCAGTCTACAGCGATTACGTGAAATACGATACCGAAGGGGGAATTCCAGATGGAATGTATGCCGGAATTTTTACAGAACCAGAATCTAAGAGAAAATATGTAATGCTTTATGCACTTGAAGATAACGGAGAAACAAATAGAGTATATACCATGATACCCGTGGAAAATATTGTTCACCCCCAATTGTGTATCGATGCGGCGAAGGCGGCGAGGGCGGGAGGGGCAGCGGCGGGGGCGGAGGCGAAGGCGGGATTAGTGAATAATCCATCTAATCAAATGTATAGTCAGATTAAAGATATGGGATATACTCTCCTTGATGAAACAGATACAGATTTATTTGCGAAAGTGCTAGAGCAGACTGGAACAAAGGGTAGGAAAGGGAAGCTCGATGATGAGACTGATCCATTTCGCCCAAAGCAACTAGATAAAGGTAAAGATTCATGTTATTTAATATTCTCATCCATCAATGGTGTATTAGGAAAAGAAATTGACGCTGATGTGCGTAGAAGTAGACCGTCTTTTACTACAAGATACGGGAGGGTGGCAGGGGCGAGGGCGGCGGTGGATGCAGAGAAGAAGAGGGCGGAGGTAGAGGCGAAGAGGGCAGAGGCGAAGAGGGCAGAGGCGGGGGCGCCCGCTGCGCCGGGCGCGGCGTCGTGGGAGTCGATACCACCAGGGCCTGATCGTGTGGCGGCGCGAAAGGCCGACCGCGAGCTTGCAGTAGCAGAGGAGGCGGTAGAGGCGGAGGCGGCGGAAGAGGCCGGGGGGGAGGCGAATATAGTTATAGGAAAAAACTCGCAAGATGATGTGCATCTGTCAATTCTCCGTTTACAATTTAACAATTCTGAGAGGAAGAACAAGAGGACCGGAAGAGCCAATTCATTTTATACAGAATTAATGGGGGCAATTAAAGAAAGTACACCCGAGGAGAAGGCGTCCAAATGGATGGCGGGGGAGGAGAAGAAGCACGTTTTAGTGACAACTAATTTCCCCAATGGGAGAAGGGAGGATAATCCACAAGGAGTGATAGATGCGGATATTAAAGCCACAGTCGCGGGTGGGGCGGGAGGTGGAGCATTTTATGAATTCTATATACCTGCAACTGATATTAGTGGAATCATTCGCGAGTTGGAGATGGCGGAGGCGGGGACAGAGGCGGCGGAAGAGGGGTATAATAGTTTAAAACGTGTAATATCTGAAAGAATTAGAGAAGAAATTATAGAATTAATGTTTGCGTTAGAAGAAGAATTAGACGAAAGACTCAAGAATATTGAGGAGAAACACGAGAAGGCAGAGGCGGCAGAGGCGGCAGAGGCGGGGAAGGTGTCGGTTAACGGAGCGCTAAGGCAACAATGGGCTAAAAATTTTATGGATCTTTCATATAGACCCCACACAACATATGACAGATATGAAGAAATCCCAGGTTTATCATTAGATTTATTAGCTTTTAATTGTGGCTTCGCCGCATCATATGCGATGATAAAAAATGGTGGGGTAGATGTAGGATCGGAATGCGCCAAAACACAGGGAATAATTGATGAATTGCTTCGTGGATATAAAGAATATTCTACAACGAGCCGGAAAGGGAATCAAGGGTCCACCAATGAGGATATCACACGTCGGCGATATCAACATACATACCGTAGACTTAAAGACATAGGACCCAGGGTGTGGGGTGAATTGTTATCACTTTCCCCGGCATTTCTTCCCAGGATTACAGATTTCGAAATTCTAGCAGTGGCCCATAATTATGGTGTTAAATTACAGAGTATAAATGCATTGGACATTTATCTGGAAGAAATTGGCGATAAAGAATTATCAAAACCAGATATAGAACATTATATGAATGGTATAATTATTCGTCCATACCCAGAAATTACAAAATGTAGAATATTATCAATGGGTGCGTTTCATGCATTGGTGGTGGATGATCAAGAACTTCGAGCTGTAGTGAGCAATAGGGATCAGAGCACTATGAATAAGACAATTAATTCAGTGACAGGGTTGATTGATATGTACGATAGACAACTGGCCGATGTTGAAGTAAATGTTGATGAATATAAAGATTCTTTCAGTTCTGATGGGCGTGATGGGAGTGACTTTGAACACGCGTACCCGCGAGAAAATCTACGGATCGGGTTTCCTATAAATGAATCAGGCAAAGTAAAGAAGGTGCTGTTACCTACGAATGATATGCTGTTTGGTTTTCAGCCAATAATTGAAGGCATACCGGTGGCAACTCTGTTAACATATGATGGAGATGAATCATATGATGATAGTGAACTTGTATATGAAGAACTTGCTGAGTTATACAAGCAAGTACCGGCGATCGGGGACCAGCCGCTGAGGGAATGGCTGGTGGAGTGCGGGCTGCTCCCCCCTAAGTCGCCTGGGAATATCGAGAAGATCATTTCGGGCCAGCTGGGCGAAAACTTGACGCTCAAGGATCTCTCACCGAGACGTCTCAACGACGAAGGGCTTGCTGTGGTCTTGAAAGCTCTCGGCCTCGGGGGGGACACCTCGCGGCTCGACGAACAGATCCAGAAGGTGCGGTTGCAGCTCGAAAAGGAGGATGCAGCAGCGGCAGAGGAGGCAGAGGTGAATCCGGCTTCGCAATGGGTACAGATTATCGGCACCAAGCCCGGTGTCGCACTTTTTCCTCTGTTTTACTACTACAATGAGGAAACGGAAGAAGTGACACACCAAGGGGCTCCGCCGCCCCCGGAGGGTGTCGCAAAGTGGGGGGTTTATGTAGTAGACGTGACAAAAGGCTATGCGAAACAATGGGATGAAATGACGCCCGAAGAGGAATCTGCTGCCGTGACCCTGGGCTATGACAATGAAGAAACATGGGATGACGAGAACAGTACCTACAATGTGTTTGGCATTCCGTGGGGGGAACTGACCCGCATTCAGCGAAGTGCAGCCAAGATCCTTGGTGCCGGACCAGAACAATTTGATGGGTACGAGGACACGCCAGCGGCTAAGGAGTATCGGGAGCTCCTAGCTCAGGAGGATGAGCTGGAGCGCCGACAAGCTGAGGAGGCCGAGGGCGTCAGCGCGTTCCACGGCAAGGAGAAGTCGGGAGCTCCTAGCTCAGGAGGATGAGCTGGAGCGCCGACAAGCTGAGGAGGCCGAGGGCGTCAGCGCGTTCCACGGCAAGGAGAAGTCGGGCACCCCTTCGCGGTATGCTGAACGGGAAGATGCCACTAAAATGACACAAGGGACCCCAGAGGACGATATTGCTTCTGTTTCTGATGGTTCTGAGTATGATTCTGATGATTCTGAGTATGATCCTGATGATTCTGGTGAGGTTCGTTCGGTCTAAATCGTAAATAATTTTTAATTATTTAAAAAAATACCTTTATAACTATTTATAGTATGGTTTTACTTAATTTAGTGGTTTCAATTAATCAGAATAATTTAATTGGAATTGATAATGATCTCTTAATTAAATCTAAAGAAGACTTGAAAAATTTTTATAAAATTACAACTCAACATTACCCCGAAGGTAAAAAGAATATTGTTATCATGGGTTACAATACATGGGTATCTTTACCTCCAAGTAAAAGACCCCTTAAAAATAGAATGAATATTGTACTAACTCAGAATAGAAGGGATCTTATAGAAGAAAATGAAAATTTAAAAGTGTTCGATTCTCTTTTTAATGCTATTGATTGGTGTAATACGAATGAAACGGGGAGAGTGTTCATAATTGGTGGTGAAAGTATTTATGAACAATGCTATTTACAACATCAGAATAAGATTAATATGATTTATCTTACTAAATTTATTGAAGATACTAAATCTTCTAAAGGCAAGAATTTTCCAATAGAACTATTGGATAAAATGACACTTTTAAAAGAAAATTCTAAGAGCGAAGAATGCGAAGTCTTAACCGAAGGTAAATATATTAAAAAAGAATTAAAAACAATCTATAAAACTTTTCAGAATAATTTTATGATTAATATTGAAGAAAATAATTATCTGAATCTTCTGAAAAGAATTATTAATGAAGGAAACTTAACACAGACAAGAAATTCTTTCACATTAAATACATTCGGTGAAAGAATGATTTTTGATATGAATAATGGATTCCCTCTCCTAACAACGAAAAAAATGGGATACAGAACAATTTTAAGGGAATTACTCTGGTTTATTAGGGGATCAACCTCCAATCAAGAACTTCTGGATAAAAATGTTCATATATGGTCACAGAATTCATCTAGGGAATTTTTAGATTCAAGGGGATTAAATTACGAAGAAGGTGATTTAGGACCTGTTTATGGTTTTCAATGGCGTCATTCCGGGGCACAATATGTGGATTGTCGCAAAGATTACAGTGGTTTAGGTATAGATCAATTGAAAAATGTAATTCATCTAATTAAAACGGATCCACATTCAAGAAGAATTATTATGAACGCATGGAATCCATCCGATTTAGATAAAATGGCTCTACCACCTTGTCATGTTATGTGTCAATTCTATGTAAATAGCGAAGATAAAACACTCGATTGTCAACTCTATCAGAGATCGGGAGATATGTTTTTAGGAGTTCCTTTTAATATAGCTTCTTATTCTTTCTTGCTTCATATTATAGCGAATATGACTGGATACAATCCAGGTAGATTAATTCATATATTGGGGGATACTCATATTTATAATGAACATATAGATGCGGTAAATGAACAATTAGAAAGATCTCCTGGTAAATTTCCAGAATTAATTATTAAAGAAAAAATAAAAGATATTGATACAATTGATGAATCAATATTTGAATTACAGAATTATAAAAGTTATGATAAAATTACAGCACCTATGATTGCTTAGAAGAAATAAAATATATCACTATTACTTTAAGCACTCAACCGCTAATCTATCAGCATTGGCGTTTCCTATAGAATGTTCATCTTGTAAACCCGTATGTGCCCTGATATGTTTAAACTTAATATTCATTTTATTATAAAGAGGTTCTATTTCACTTAGAATGTCTGTATTTTTTTTATTTTCTAAATCATTTTTTTTCACCCAATTAGGATACCATAGGGTTATTGCTTTGATGGAATAATCCGAATCTGTAAAGATAATAATTTTTTCTTTTATATTCTTTTTTTCACATAGTCCCAATGCTTCTTTAATTGCTGTCAATTCCGCTTTATTATTCGTGGGTTTATCTACATGTAATCTTGAAGAGATATCTTCTAATTTAATCTTATTATTGGAACTAAAATGAACACCTATACCCGCTTTGGCGAATTTCGAACCATTATGAGAACACGCACCATCTGTATAAATAACGAATGCATCAATTGTTTCGACTGGTGTAATATTTTCATTTAATAGGTGAGTCGTTTGATGATGAAGATCTTTGAATTTAATTGTGAACCAGGGTTGAGTATTCAGCCATTCTAGATATCTTTTATCCTTTTTAATTACGTCTTTTAATTCTTGATTTCGGTATTTTCCGAAGTGTAACATAATTATTTATTATTTTTATTATTATTTTTATTATTATTAAAATCAAATTTAATGTTTTATGTAATTTTATGTAATTTTATGTAATCCATATATAAAAAAATTTATAATAATTTCATTACTTCTTTTTCCAATATATCCAAAGGAACCGGTCCTATATCCATTATCAATTTATGGAATCCCTTATAATCTTCCTTATAACTCTTGAAATATTTCCCCCTTAATTCTAAGAGTTTTAATTCTCCAATTTTGTAGCACAATGCTTGGCCCGGATCACAGATATATCTATAAATTTCATTTTTAATTTCGGTACCTTCATTCGGTAAAAGTTTTTTCATATAATTAAAACATTTATCATATGACCACCCATAGTAATGAATCCCTGTATCAACAACTAAACGCATAGATCTATGTAAATTATAAATTATCTGCCAATATAATTCGTAGTTATTTTTCGGTTTCAATAATCCTTCACAATATAATCCCCATCCCTCAGAATAAGCGGTATAAGGAGTAATCCTAATATATAGGGGATATTTTTCTCTGTGTTTTAAATTTTCATAGTGGTGGCCCGGTATTCCCTCGTGAGCACTCAGTACAGGTAGTTCATATTTATTAACTATACCCGGATTCTGTGTATTAATGAAAAATGTTCCTTTTCTTTCGTTATTGAAATCGGGTAAAAGATAGTATGCTCCCATGTGTTTATTTTCTCTTGGGACAGATTTTATTTTATAGAGATCTTTTTTAGATATTTTATCAACGAAGTATTTCTGGAAGACCTCTTTTAATAATCTATCTCTTATTTTATGTAATTCATCGAGGACTTCTTTTTTATCTTTCATTTTTTTATTGTGTTTTTTCATGTGAAACATAAAATAAGAAAGATCTCCTTTAATTTTCATCTTTTTCTGAAGATCTCTTAATCTTTTTTTATTCTTTTTAATTTCTTGTAAACCGATTTTATGAACTCTTTCCGAAGAATAATCCCCCGTTAAATACGATTTCAATATATTTTCATAAAGTCTTTTACCACTCTTTAAATCGCATAATCCTATTGTATCTCGGCAATTGTCAATGTATTCTTCTATCAAGAAAGAAGATATAGTTTTTATTGAATGAATTAAATAATTCTCAATAGTATCTAAAAATTCTTTTTCAATATTAGGGGGTATTTTTCGGTAATGATTATATTTATTTTCATAGGTATTGTTTTTTAGAAGATCTTCTAACTGTTCTATTATTCCTCTAATAATTATTTTAGGAATTGTCATTTTTTCTTTTAATCCTTTCTTCATATTTTCTATCATATCTTTCGTAATATTTTTTAATATTTTTAATCTAGATATATAGTCCTTATAGCTTCGTGTATCAGAAAAAGTATATTGTGAATCTTTTGAATTAATATCTGTTAAAAAATTAGAGTAATAATTGTCTAAATAAGACAGAGGAAAATATTCCACTGGAAAATCTACCTCTTTAAAATATTCCTTTAAATCACAATAAAATAATTCATCATAAAAAGTTTTATTCTTTTTCTTTTCTAAGAGTTTTAAATATTTTTTATTTAGTTTTTCTTCGCGTTTGTCGTATTCTTTACTTGTAAAAAGAGGATATTTAGATCTTAAATGATTGTATTTATCGAGTTTCATAAAATCATTTAAGAGTGGATTTAAAAGAATGTATTCATGAACATACTTATCACATAGTTCCATAATTAATTTAGTATAGATTTAAATATAATAAATATTTATAGTATGAATATAATTAAACAATATATTTACTTAATTCCAATTTTATTCTTCTTTACATCCCGGATATAGATTTTCCGGAAAGCTGCCTTCTCCAGAGTCTTACGCATCTCTCCGACGCTGCTCCTATGTTTAATATTATATTATATTATAATAAATAAATTAAATATCATTGACATCTACGAAGAAATCTTCTTCACTGGAAGAAGAGTCTTTCTCTTTATCTTTTTCTTTCTTGACCCCTTCTTCTTCATCCGAAGGATTATCATATGAGAAAAAGTTTTCTGAATCATCTGTAAATGGATTATCTTCTTCTAACTTAATATTATCGGGAAATTCTCCCTGTGTTTTTAGTTTCTGAACTTCATCTTGTTCGTATTTATGAACTATACTACATTTATTATCTTGAAAATCCCATAGCGCAATGAGAACAATATCATTAATTGCTAAACGAACTTTTCTTTTAATATTTCCGGCACAGATACCTAATCTATCTTTGCCATCGAAACAGAATAAATTATAACGACCTGATCCATTTACCTTCATAACCTTGGCATATTCCTGATCTTCCTTAGGATCCTTGTAAATTAATTTTTTTTCGTGGAAAGAATCTTTTTTCCCCTTCTTATGTTTTTTACCACCCTTCTGGTTTCCTTTCGGCATTATGTATTAAACTATATTATATTACCGGAGTAGTTTTAAATAATTTTATAATTAAAATATTTAAATATTTTAAGCTTTCTTGTAAATTACCATACCCGTCTTGGTGGTAGCTTGTTTGTAGGTTGTTCCATTGTAACTAAAAGTTTCGGCTCCAGATTTTCTAGCTTTTTCTTTCGCTCTCATGTATGCATTCATCTTTTTCTTGCCTTTACTCTTCTTACTCTTTTTGCCCTTTTTAACCCTGGAGGTCTTTCTCTGTGCCTTACTTACACGACTTCTAACCTTTGAACCACGCTTTCCTTTTGATCGACGCGCCGTTCTTCCTCTTCTCATTTTATACTTTCATTTAGAAAATAAATTTCATTATAAAAATATTTACGAAATAAAAAATACTATTAACAGATCCTTTTACTAACGCATTAGATGTATTGTTTAATTTATTATTATCCGATATTAAATTTATTAATTTGTTATTCTTATCCTTGTATGTTGAAATTAATTTATTGAAACTATTTATTAATGCGATAGTTATTTCCGAACATATAAACGTAAATGTTATATGAGATATAATAAATTTTAAAAATTTAACCTTTCCGGAAGAAGGATTTTTACCATGACTAAACGTCCATAAATAATTTCCAATAAATGATACAATCATCCCTAAAAATGAAGAAATATAAACTTGATAATTTATAGTTAAATTAGTAAATTTACCCATTAGAAACATTGAACCCATATCGGAAACACCAGCTAAAACTCCAACGGGGGATCCTTTTATAGACAATTTAATAAAATTTATTAAATCTTTCATATATTATATTACCTTTTTTAATTTAGATAAAGTTGTTTGCAATTCTTCCAATGATGGAGGTTCGAATCCAGTTTTAGAGTAAATTTTTTCTTTTTTAATTGGTTTTGATTTTTTCAGGACAACACTCCGTAAATCGGAAGCTTTAATTTTATTGACGGGAAGACTTGAACTAA